>Ga0172379_10000083_pt1 | contig 239077 bp, 231 predicted proteins | sample GrowelOW334metaG_FD_119756 | JGI IMG/M metagenome (GOLD analysis project Ga0172379, IMG submission 119756) | Groundwater microbial communities from an aquifer near a municipal landfill in Southern Ontario, Canada - Groundwater well OW334 metaG | ecosystem: Environmental > Aquatic > Deep...
CTCGCCACCACAAAATCCACCACATCCTGCACGCTCTGCGGATGGTGATAGAACCCCGGATTCGGCGGCATGATGGTCGCGCCGGCATGCGACAGCCTGAGCATGTTCTCCAGATGGATCGCCGAGAACGGCATCTCCCGCGGCACTAGGATCAGCGTGCGTTTCTCCTTGAGTATCACATCGGCGGCTCGGCAGATCAGGTCGTCGCTGATGCCGCCGGCGATCTTGCCCAGCGTGCCCATGGTGCAGGGGCAGACCACCATCGCGTCGCCGGGGTTGGAGCCGGAGGCCATGGGGGCGTACCAGTCCTGGATGCCGAACACCTTTAACTCGCCGCTGAATTGGCCGAAGCGTTCCTTGAACATCTGCTCCGCGTCTTGCGGGCGGCTGGGCAGCGTGAGATCCAGTTCCTGTTTGGCGACGATCTGTGCGGCTTGCGAGTAGACGAGGTGGACGCGCTGTCCGCTTTGCAACAGGCATTCGAGCAGGCGCATGCCGTAGGGCAGGCCGGATGCGCCGGTGAAGGCGAGGGTGATGGTTTTCATGATCGGGTGCCGTCGAGTCCCCCTTTCCCACGGCGGGAGAGGGCGTCCGGCATATTATCAACGAATCCGGCGGCGGGGGGATAAGCGCACCCTGGTCGAGGGTACTTTCGACCGGGGCGCGAGCGGATGGGGTTAATGAACCGTATAGTTGATGAAGCGGATGCTGCAGAAGTTCAGCATGTCCCCAAGCGTTTCCTGTGCTTCGCACATCGATTGGAACACGCCCAGTAATTTCGCTTCACTGTCGTAGAGTGCGCGCAGTGTCTGCGGGTCTTGAGTGAGGAATACTTTTAACATGGCGTTCTCCTTTCAATTGCTATATCGGCGGCTTCCACCCAACCTTGAGTAAATCGGCTGAAAGCCGTCTTTTTGGCGAATCGGCGGCGGGATTCGCCCTGCGGCGGCGGGCGAAAACCGGTAAAATGCGCCACTTTGAAAACGCTCAAGAATTCGACCATGCAGACATTTGGTTCCGACATCACTTCCACGTGTGGAAGTGAGTCTTCACCGAAGCTGAGCCAGGGGCTCAGCTTTCAGCAAATCATCCTGACCCTGCAGAACTACTGGGACAAGCAGGGCTGCACGCTGCTGCAGCCATACGACATGGAAGTCGGCGCGGGCACTTCGCACACCGCGACCTTTCTGCGCGCGCTCGGGCCCGAACCGTGGAAGGCCGCTTACGTGCAGCCTTCGCGCCGCCCCAAGGACGGGCGCTACGGCGAGAACCCGAACCGTTTGCAGCACTATTACCAGTTCCAGGTGGTGCTCAAGCCTGCGCCGGCGAATATCCTCGACCTGTATCTCGGCTCGCTGGAGGCGCTGGGTTTCGACTTGAAGCAGAACGACATCCGCTTCGTCGAGGACGACTGGGAGAACCCGACGCTGGGCGCGTGGGGGCTGGGCTGGGAAGTTTGGCTGAACGGCATGGAAGTGACGCAGTTCACCTATTTCCAGCAGGTCGGCGGCATCGACTGCAAGCCGATCACCGGCGAGATCACCTACGGCCTCGAACGCCTCGCGATGTATCTGCAGGGCGTGGAGAACGTGTTTGACCTGACCTATTCGCCCGGAGTCAGCTACGGCGACGTGTTCCATCAGAACGAGGTCGAGCAGTCCACCTACAACTTCGAACACAGCGATGCCGATTTCCTGTTCACCGCGTTCGGCGCGCACGAGAAACAGGCCAAGCACCTGATGGAACAGCAGCTCGCGCTGCCGGCCTATGAACAGGTGCTGAAGGCTGCGCACAGCTTTAACCTGCTGGACGCGCGCGGCGCGATCTCGGTGACCGAGCGCGCGGCCTACATCGGCCGCATCCGCAACCTCGCGCGCGGCGTTGCGCAGAGCTATTACGACAGCCGCGCAAGACTCGGCTTCCCGATGGCACCGAAGGAATGGGCGGACGAAGTGCTGGCGCAAATCGAGAAGAGGGCGGCGGCGTGAGTCTGAATACAGCCTATGCCGTCATTCCGGCGCAGGCCGGAATCCAGCAAGACAACAACTCCGCGCAGCGGACAACTTTTGTCCCGCGATGCGGGAGTCATTCAATCAACTGGATTCCGGCCTGCGCCGGAATGACGGGGTTTTAATATGAGCAGTAAAAATTTATTGGTCGAGTTGTTCGTCGAAGAGCTCCCGCCGAAGTCGCTGAAGAGGCTGGGCGAGAGTTTCGCCGAGACCCTGTCCGCGAGCCTGAAGGCGCAAGGGCTGGCGGCTGCCGATGCGGCGGTTGTTTCCTATGCGTCGCCGCGCCGTCTCGCGGTGCATGTCACGAACGTCGCGGCGCAGGCCGCGGACAAGTCGGTGTCGCAGAAGCTGATGCCGGTCAGCGTCGGCCTCGATGCGGAAGGCAATGCCACGCCCGCGCTGCTGAAGCGCCTCGCCGCGCTGGGTGCGGACGCATCGGCGGTGCCGAATCTCAAGCGCGCGCCGGACGGCAAGAACGAGGCGCTGTTCTACGACAGCGTCGCGAAAGGCGCGTTGCTGGCCGACGGATTGCAGAAGGCGCTGGAAGACGCGCTCGCGAAGCTGCCCATCGCCAAGGTGATGACCTACCAGCTGGCCGACGGCTGGAGCAGTGTGAACTTCGTGCGCCCCGCGCACGGGCTAGTCGCGCTGCACGGCGCGGACATCGTGCCTATCTCCACGTTGGGCCTGAATGCCGGACGCGAGACGCATGGCCACCGCTTCGAGGCCGCTCACGCGACCGTGACGTTGAAGGACGCCGACAGCTATGCGCAGCAACTGGAAACCGAAGGCGCGGTCGTCGCGAGCTTCGCCGCGCGTCGCGCCGAGATCGTCAAACAACTGACTGCCGCCGCCACGAAGCAAGGGTTGAAGCCCATCGAGGACGATGCGCTGCTGGACGAAGTGACCGCGCTGGTCGAGCGCCCGAACGTGCTGCTCGGCCAGTTTGAAACGGAGTTCCTTGCCGTGCCGCAGGAATGCCTGATCCTGACGATGAAGGCGAACCAGAAATATTTCCCGCTGCTGGACGCTGCGGGCAAGCTCACCAACAAGTTCCTGATCGTATCGAACATCAGCCCTAAGGATGCGAGTCTGGTGATCGGCGGCAATGAGCGCGTGGTGCGTCCGCGTCTGGCCGATGCGAAGTTCTTCTTCGACCAGGACCGCAAGAAGCCGCTGGACGCGCGCGTGCTGGGCCTGTCCAAGGTCGTGTACCACAACAAGCTTGGCACGCAGGGCGAGCGCGTGCAGCGCGTGCAGGCGATTGCGCGCGCCATCGGTGCGCAGCTCGGCGGCGATGCGCTGGCGGCGCAGGCCGATCAGGCCGCGTTGCTGGCGAAGGCCGACCTGCTGACCGACATGGTCGGCGAGTTCCCCGAGCTGCAGGGCATTATGGGGCGCTACTACGCGCAGCACGACGGCCTGTCCGACGACATCGCGTTCGCCATCGAGGACCACTACAAGCCGCGCTTCGCCGGCGACGAGTTGCCGCGCAACATGGCGGGCGTCTGCGTCGCGCTGGCGGACAAGCTGGAGACGCTGGTCGGCATGTTCGGCATCGGCCAGATCCCTACCGGCGATAAAGACCCGTTCGCGCTGCGCCGTCATGCGCTGGGCGTGATCCGTATGCTGGTCGAGAAGCAGTTGCCGCTGAGCCTGCCCGATCTGGTCAAGACCGCATTCTCCGGTTTCCCGCACGGCTTGCTGAGCGATGCGCACGCCGAGGTCGAGACCTTCGTGTTCGAGCGCCTCGGCGGCGTGATGCGCGAGGAAGGTTATACGACCAACGAAGTCGAGGCCGTGTTGTGCATGCGCCCGACGCAGTTCCATCTGGTGCCGAAACAACTCGAAGCCGTCCGCGCCTTCGCCGCGTTGCCCGAAGCCGCCGCGCTCGCCGCCGCGAACAAGCGCGTCGGCAACATCCTGAAAAAGGTCGAGGGTGCGATTAGCGACAAGGTCGATGCCGCGCTGTTGCCGGAAGCCGCCGAGCAGGCGTTGCACCAGGCGCTGGGCGTGATTGCGCCGCAGGCCGATGCCGCGTTCGCCGCGGGCGACTACACCGCCTCGCTGCAGGCGCTCGCCGCGCTGCGCCTGCCGGTGGATGCGTTCTTCGACAACGTGATGGTGAACGCTGAAGACGAGAAGCTGCGCGCGAATCGTCTCGCCTTGCTGGCGCAGTTGCATGCCGCGATGAACCGCGTCGCGGATATTTCCAAGTTGGCCTCGTGACCAACTACCAACTTACGTCTTACGACTAACGACTAATCCTATGAACCTCGTCATCCTCGACCGCGACGGCGTCATCAATTTCGACTCCGACCAGTTCATCAAGAGCCCGGAGGAGTGGAAGCCCATCCCCGGCAGCCTGGAGGCCATCGCGCGGCTGAACCAGGCCGACTACCGCGTGGTCGTCGCGACCAACCAGTCCGGCATCGGGCGCGGGCTGTTCGACATGGCGATGCTGAACGCGATCCACGACAAGATGCACAAGGCCTGCGCGCTGGTCGGCGCGCGCATCGACGCGGTGTTCTTCTGCCCGCACACCAGCGAGCACCAGTGCAATTGCCGCAAGCCCAAGAGCGGCCTGCTGGAGGAGATCTCGGCGCTTTACGGCGTCAGCCTCGCCGGTGTGCCGGTGGTCGGCGATTCGCTGCGCGACCTGCTGCCGGCTGCCGCGCTGGGCGCACAGCCGTATCTGGTGCTGACCGGCAAAGGGGCGAAGACGCAGGCGGAGGGCAATCTGCCGGAAGGAACCATCGTGCGCCCCGATCTCGCCGCGGTGGTCGCGGAGCTCGTTCGATGACCGTTCTGCGTTCGCTGGTTTTCCTGCTGCTGCAACTGATCCTCACGCCGATCTTTTCAACGCTGGCGATATTCACGTTTCCGTTCTCTCCGCTGACGCGTTACCGCCTCATCTCCAACTATGCGCGCACGATGATCAGGCTGTTGCGCGTGGTGTGCGGCATCCGCCACGAGGTGCGCGGCATCGAGAACCTGCCGAAGGAGCCCTGCATCGTGCTGTGCAAGCACCAGTCGGCCTGGGAGACGCTGGCCTTGCAGGTGGTGTTTCCGCCGCAGGTGTGGGTGCTGAAACGCGAGTTGCTGTGGCTGCCGTTTTTCGGCTGGGGGCTGGCGATGACCAGCCCGATCGCGATCGACCGCAGCGACGGCAAGGGCGCGATGAAGCAGTTGCTGAAGCAGGGCAAAGACAGGCTGGCAAAAGGCTTCTGCGTGGTGATCTTCCCCGAGGGCACGCGCGTGCCTTACGGTCAGCGCGGCAAGTACAAGATCGGCGGTGCATTGCTGGCGGCGAGCAGCGGTACGCCGGTGGTGCCAGTGGCGCACAATGCCGGTCGCCTGTGGGGCCGCAACGCATTCAGCAAACATCCGGGACTGGTGACGATGAGCATAGGCAAACCCATCGTCACGCAAGGCCGCAAGGCCGACGAGATCAACGCCGAGGTCGAGGCGTGGATCGAGAACGAGATACAGCAACTTACGCATTAAATGTTCAAGCGTTTGCGCAATCTGGTCTCCCCGCCCGCCGTTGAGCAACGCGCCGCACTCCTCGCCGGCAAACAAATCACCTACACCCTCAAGCGTAGCGGCAAGCGCCGCAGCATAGGCCTGCGCATCGACGACAGCGGGCTGACCGTGAGCATGCCGCTGCGCGCGTCGGAAAGCTGGCTGCACAGCGTGCTGCAGGACAAGGCGAACTGGGTGATCGAGAAGCTGGACGGCTGGCAGTCGCGCAAGCGCGAGGCGCTGCGCTGGGCGGACGGCGAGAGCATCCCCTTTCTTGGCGAGAAGTTGACGCTGCGCATCCGCCCCAGCCTGTTCGCCGGACTCCCGCAGCAGCGCGGCAAGGAGCTGTGGCTGTTCGTCGTGGACGAGTCTGACGCCGCGCATATCGAACAACTGGTGTCGCACTGGTACCGACTGCAGGCCGAGCCGCTGTTCGCAGAGCGAGTCGAGCATTACGCGCCGCTGCTGAACGTCGCGCCGCGCGTGCTCAAGCTGTCGTCGGCGAAGACCCAGTGGGGAAGCTGCACCACTCGCGGCACGGTGCGGCTCAACGAACAGTTGATTCGTCTGCCGCTGCGGCTGATCGACTATGTGGTGGTGCATGAACTCTCGCACCTGCGCGAGATGAACCATTCGGCGGCGTTCTGGGAAGTGGTGAAGAGCGCCTGCCCGAACTACGCGAAGCTGCGCCGCGAGCTGAGGTCGATTGCATTGTAGGTCGGGTTAGGCCGTAACCCGACGGTGAATGTGCAGATGTCGGGTTACGCTACGCTAACCCGACCTACGGCAGGTCGATGGCTTCTCCTTGTGCCGCGAATAGTTCGACGAGGCGGGCGAATAACTCGCTGTCGTCGCGCTGGCTGTGCCAGACGCCATCCTTCCATGCATAGTGAAAGCCGCCCGATTTCGCGGCTACCCAGATCTCCCGATTGATGTCGTGGCGGTTGACGATGATCTTCTGTCCGTTGTCGAACTCGATCTCCAGCACGTTGCCGCTGCGGTTGCATTCGACGTCGCCGCCGCAATCGTCGACGGCCTTTTCGATGCGCGCCAGTGCGGCATCGGCCAGTTGGTTGAATTCGCTTTCGATCATGCTGAGCCCTTATAATCCGGTCGGTTAAATTTTCATTCTCTGGTGAATCATCATGCGCCTGAAACTCACGCTGGCCATTATCGTGGCTCTGGCCTTGTCGCTGCAAGGCTGCGGCAAGAAAGGGCCGCTCAAGCTTCCCGCCGCACAATCCTTCGCGGCATCGCAAACAACTTTCTGTACGGACGATCAATCATGAGCAGTCATTTTCAATATCGCGACGACGCGCTGTGCGTCGAGCAGGTTCCATTGGCGGACATCGCCGCGCAGTACGGCACGCCCTGTTACGTCTATTCGCGCGCCGCGCTGACCGAGGGCTATCGCCAATTCAGCGACGCGCTGCAAGGCCGCGAACATCTGATCTGCTACGCGGTGAAGGCGAATTCCAACTTGGCGATCCTGAACGTGTTTGCGCGGCTCGGCGCGGGCTTCGACATCGTATCGGGCGGCGAGCTGCAGCGCGTGATCGCGGCGGGCGGCGATGCGGGCAAGGTGGTGTTCTCCGGTGTCGGCAAGAGCGTCGCCGAGATGCGCATGGCGCTGGAGGCGGGCATTCTTTGCTTCAACGTCGAGTCGGCTGCGGAGCTGGAGCGCCTGAACGAAGTGGCCGGCAGCTTGGGCAAGGTCGCGCCTGTCAGTCTGCGCGTGAATCCCAACGTTGATGCCAAGACTCATCCCTACATCTCCACTGGGCTGAAGCAGAACAAGTTCGGCGTCGCCTACGACGAGGCGATTGCGCTGTACCGCAGGGCGCGCGACCTGTCGCATCTGCGCATCACCGGCATGGATTGCCATATCGGTTCGCAGCTCACCGAGATCAGCCCGTTCATCGCCGCGGTGGAAAAGGTGCTGGCGCTGGCCGACGCGCTGGCGGCCGAGGGCATACGCTTCGAGCATCTCGATCTGGGCGGCGGGCTGGGCATTTGCTACAGCGACGAGATGCCGCCGGCGATTGCGGATTACGTGGCCGCATTGCTGAATGCGCTGCAGGGACGCAGCGAGAAACTGATCCTCGAACCGGGCCGTGTGCTGGTCGGAAATTCCGGCGCATTACTGACGCGAGTCGAATATCTGAAGTACGGCGAAGAAAAAAATTTCGCCATCGTCGATGCGGCGATGAACGATCTGATGCGTCCCGCCTTGTACGATGCGTATCACGAAATTCTTCCGCTGCAGCGCGAAAATCATCCTGCACAGACCTACGATGTGGTCGGTCCGATCTGCGAAACGGGCGACTTCATCGGCCGTGCGCGCGAACTGGCTGTCGCCCCGCAAGCCTTGCTGGCTGTGCTTTCCGCCGGTGCGTACGGGATGAGCATGAGTTCGAATTACAACACTCGTCCGCGTGCTGCAGAGGTGATGGTGGACGGTGCGTCGGTGCTTCTGGTGCGCGAGCGCGAGACCGTCGCACAGCTGTATGCGGGGGAGCGGACGCTTCCGTGAGTGTTGCAATTTTCGCAATACGTATGCGCGAAATTTGTTGCAGGTTTTTTTAAACGTGGATAGAGTGCCGATGCCGCAAACGTCTCCAGCTATCAGGACAGGGCGTTTGAGCGAGAAGTTGAGTAGCGAGAATGTCCCCAATTTTTATGGAGAATGAAAATGGCAACATCCGATACAACCGCATCGACCCCTGCAGCAAAACCCGCAGCGAAAAAAGCAGCCGCTAAACCGGCCGCCAAAAAAGTCGCCGCTAAACCCGCAGTAAAAAAAGCAGCAGCAAAACCCGCGGCGAAAAAAGCGGCCGCCAAACCGGCAGTCAAGAAAGCAGCAGCCAAGCCAGTAGCGAAAAAAGCCGCCGTTAAACCGGCAGCGAAAAAAGCGGTAGCCAAGCCAACAGCTAAGAAGGCAGCGGCCAAGCCAGCAGTGAAGAAAGCCGTAGCGAAGAAGCCAGTAGCGAAAAAGGTTGTTGCCAAGAAAGTTGCAGTCAAGCCGGCAGCGAAAAAGGTTGTCGCCAAGAAAGTTGCAGCCAAGCCTGCAGCGAAAAAGGTTGTCGCCAAGAAAGTTGCAGCTAAGCCGGCAGCGAAAAAGGTTGCCGCCAAGAAGGTTGTAGCCAAGAAGGTTGTAGCCAAGCCGGCAGCGAAGAAGGTTGTCGCCAAGAAGCCGGTTGCCAAAAAGGCTGCAGCCAAGCCCGCAGTGAAGAAGGCAGTGGCGAAGAAGCCAGTCGCCAAGAAAGTCGCAGCAAAGCCAGCAGTGAAGAAGGCCGCCACCAAGCCGGCAGCCAAAAAGCCTGCAGCGAAGAAGGTCGGCAAGGGCATCCTGGGTGCATAACCTGGATGTTTGCGGGGCGGAAGCCCCGCAGGCCCGCTTTACTTGAGACGCCCCGTGTTCTGCACGGGGCGTTTTTATTTTGCACCGATGGACGGGTAATTCGTTGGTGACGCTACGTCATTCCGGCACAGGCCGGAATCCAGTTATAAAAATATTCCGCGTAGCGGACAAAACCACGGCGTTGTCCCGCTTACGCGGGAATTCTTTAATCGGCTGGATTCCGGCCTGATGGAACTACTAGCCATTCGACTAAGCTAGCAAACAACGCCAGCCAAGTCGCTGGTTATGCGCCGGAATGACGGCCTGATGATGGCCTGACATTAACGCAGACTAGATCAGGAAAATCGTCGCTAGCCCCAGGAAGATGAAGAAGCCGCCGCTGTCGGTGATCGCCGTGATCATCACGCTGGAGCCTATCGCTGGATCGCGTCCGAACTTCTGCATCGTCAGCGGAATGACCATGCCGACGACGGCGCCCACGATCAGGTTGAGCAGCATCGCGCTGGTCATCACGACGCCGAGCGGCACGCTGTGATACAGGAAGTAGGCGAACAGTCCCGCAATTCCGCCCCACACGATACCGTTAAATGCGCTGATCGCCAGTTCCTTCAGCAACAGGCGGCGCGCGTTGCCTTGGGTGATCTGTCCCAGCGCGAGCGAGCGGATGATGATGGTGGTGGTCTGGTTCGCCGAGTTGCCGGCGATGCCGACAACGATGGGCATCAGTGCAGCCAGTGCGACGAATTTTTCGATGGTGTCTTCGAATCCGCCGATCACGCGCGAGGCGAAGAATGCGGTGCACAGGTTCAGGGCCAGCCAGGTCCAGCGGTTCTGCGCCGACTTCCACACCGACGCGAAGATGTCTTCCTCTTCGCGCAGACCGGCCTGGTTCAATAAGTCGCTCTCGGATTCGGTACGGATGAAGTCCAGCACCACGTTCACGGTCACGCGACCGGTCAGTTTTTTGTCTTCGTCGATCACCGGTGCGGAAACGAGGTCGTAGCGCTCGAACGCTTGTGCGGCCTGATCCGCCTTCTCTTCCGGATGCAGCTGGATGGTGTCGGTCAGCATCAGGTCGCGGACGAGCGCTTCCGGTTCGTTGACGACGATCAGGTTGATCGGCAGCACGCCCTTGAAGACGTCGTCGCGGTTGACCACGAATATCTGGTCGGTGTGGTCGGGCAGTTTGTCGAAACGGCGCAGGTAGCGCGACACCACTTCCAGCGTGACGTCCTCGCGCACATGGATCATGTTGAAGTCCATCAGTGCGCCGACCGAGTCTTCCGAATACGACATCGCCGCGCGCAGATGTTCGCGCTCTTCGATCGACAGCGACTTGAACACGTCGCGCATCACGTTCTGCGGCAGGTCCGGCGCGAGGTCGGCGATCTCGTCGGCATCCAGCTGTCCGGCCGCAGCGCGCAGTTCTTCGCGGTTCATCGTTGCGATCAGCGACTCGCGCACCGAATCCGATACCTCGATCAGGATCTCGCCGTCGCGTTCCGATTTGACCAGATCCCACACCAGCAGACGCTGCTCGATCGGCAGGGCTTCGAGGATGTAGGCGATGTCGGCCGGGTGCAGACTTTCCAGCTTGAGCTGCAGTTCGGTGAGGTGTTGCTTGTGCAGCAGGGTATCGACCAGGGCATGGCGATCCTGACGCGGCAGTTCCTGCTTGTGCGCCACCTCTTCTACCAGCGCGTGTCTGTGCAGCAGTGCCTCCACCTGCTTGAGGTGTGCTTGCACGTTTTCGGTGTGGTGGTTCTCGTGGCTGGAGTCGGTCATCGCGCGGGCCCTTTTATTCGCGCGCTATTGTAAAGGAATCGCCGCTCGAATGGCGGCGACGCGATGCATGGGTAGGGGAACGGCGGTGTCAATTCCACATCCAGCTTGCTGGATAGTGGATTGCCCGACTTTGTTGCACCGTGCCCCTACGAAATTTTGCGACACGTCATCGCGAAATGTTTCCGCCGTGCCCCTACGGAATTTCCGCGCTGTTCATGCGCGCAAGGATGATGCCGGTCTTGCGCAACAGCCCGCGCGCCTCGCGGTGCTTATCGTAGTAGCGCGGGTTGGGCACCATCGCGGCGAGTTTTGCGGCCTGTGCGGCAGACAAGCCGGATGCGCTGGTGCGGTAGTAATAACGCGCGGCGGCTTCCGCGCCGAACACGCCGTTGCCCCATTCGATCACGTTGAGATAAATCTCGAAGATGCGGCGCTTGTCCATCGCCGCCTCCAGCATCAGCGTGATGATGACTTCCTCGCCTTTGCGCCAGGGCGTGCGCTTGGTCGAGAGAAACAGATTCTTCGCAAGCTGCTGGCTGATGGTCGATCCGCCCGCGACGATCTTGCCCTTCTTCATGTTCTTCTCGTAGGCCTTCTGGATACCTTCCCAGTCGAAGCCTTCATGGTCGACGAACTTCGCGTCTTCCGAGGCGACTAGCGCTCGCTTCAGGTTGTTGGAGATTTTTTCGTAGGGCACCCACTTGTGCTTCAGCTCGGCGTCCGGGTTCTTGTCCTGCATCACCTCCAGCCGGTCTTCCATGAAAGAACTGGTCGAGGGATTGAACTTCACCCACCAGACGATGTGCATGAATATCCAGAGCTGGTACAGCAGCACCAGCGCGAAGATGGCCAGCAGGATGCGCCAGCTCCAGTAACGGAATTTTTTCATGCGCTGCGCAGTTTTTCGAGTACGGGACGGGTGTCCGGGCGGACGCCGCGCCAGATATGGAACGCTTCGGCGGCTTGTTCGACCAGCATGCCGAGGCCGTCGGCGACGTGAGCTCCATGCTCGCGGGCGAAGGCCATGAACGGCGTCTCCCGCCCGTACATCATGTCGTAGGCGAGTGCGTTGGGGGCGAAGATGGAGTCCGGCAGCGGGATTGCGCTGTCGCTCAGTCCTGCGGAAGTGGCGTTCACGATCACGTCGAACTGCAGCTCATCCAGTTCGTCGTAGCCGCAACCGGTAACCTCGCCCGAAGCGGCGAATGCGGCGGCAAGCTGCCGCGCCTTGTCCGCGGTGCGGTTGGCGACGGCGATATGCGCGCCTGCATGCACCAGTGGCAGTATGACGCCGTAGGCCGCGCCGCCCGCGCCCATCAGTAGCACGCGCTTGTCGCGCAGCGAGACGCCGAGATTGTGTTCGATGTCGGCAACCAGTCCCGCGCCGTCGGTGTTGTCGCCCAGGATGGCGCCGCCTTCGAACTTCAGCGTGTTTACGGCCTGGGCCGATTGAGCGCGCTCGCTCAATCGCGTAGCGAGTTCGAACGCCTCGAACTTGAACGGCACGGTCACGTTGCAGCCCTCGTAGCCTGCTGCGCGCAGACGTTCGATGGTCGCCGCGAAGCCGTTCAGCGGCGACTCGATGGCCTCGTACGAAATGTCCTGCCCGGTCTGTTCCGCGAACATCCGGTGGATCGGCGGCGATTTGCTGTGCGAGATGGGGTTGCCGATAACGGCGTATTGGTCGGTCATGGTTCTGGCGATGCGAATAAGTGGCGCGGATTATAGCGGGTTAATCCGCGCGCTTCAGTACGCCCGCAGCCAGACCGCAGAGCGCCATCGCCCACACCACCACCGCGCCGCTGGGCAAGTCGAACCATGCCGATAGCAATAGGCCGAGCGCATACCCCAGCACGCCGACGGTAAACGCGAAAACCATGCGGCGTTGTTTCAGGCGGTAGGTGGCGAGCGCGGGAACGATCAGGCTGGCGAACACCAAGTAGATGCCGACCAGTTGCACCGAGGCGGTGACGGCCAAAGCGAACAGGGCGTAAAAACCGATGCTGCTGGTTTTTAGTTTTGTCCAAAACCACAGCGCAAGCAACGTTGCGGTGAGGATGGCCGTGACGATCAGTTGTTCGGTATTCACCCACAGGATCTGCCCGACCAGCAAATCCTTGAGATGCTCGCCCGCATGCACGTCGCGGCTCATCAGCAGGATGCCGCCGCTGGCGGCGAGCACAAAGGTTAGGCCGATGCAGGCTTCCTTGATTTCGGGCAGACGGTTTTCGATCCACGCCAGCAGTGCCGCGCCGCATAATGCGCTGAGGGCGGCGACCAGTTGCACCAGCAGCGGCTGGTTGGTCAGGTCGAGCAAGCCCGCGATAACCACGCCCAGTCCTGCGATTTGCGCGACGGCGAGGTCGGCGAAGATCACGCCGCGCGTCAGCACTTTCATGCCGAGCGGGATGTGCGTGGACAGCACCAGCAAACCCGCGACAAACGCGGGGAGGAGAATGTCGAATTCGATATTGTTCATGGTGTCCTTGATGTTTGTTTCATCCGCAGATGAAACCTGAAAAAGCAGAACTCGTAGGATGGGTTGAGCGCAGCGATACCCATCAATCGCACCGCATGGGTATCGCGTTACTCAACCCATCCTACAAAACTGCGCCGGAATGACGTTGGTTATTTCAGTCCCGCCAGCAAACGCTGCACCGTGTCGTCGAACAGCGCGAACAAATCGCCAGACTGCGGCGTGCCGCCGACCGTGAACGGCAGCGTCACGGCGGGGATATGCGCGCGTTCGGCGATCCATTCCGAGGGGCGGCCATCCTGGTAGGCGGCGCGTATCACCAGCTTCGCCGGGTGTTGCTGCAACTGGCCCAGCACCTGGCCCAGATATGCGGCGCTGGGTTCCATGCCGGGCTTGGGTTCGAGTTCGGCGACCTGCTTCAGTCCCAGCCAGTTGTTCAGGTAGGGGAAGCCGCGATGCTGCACGATGATGGGCATGCCCCTGAGAGGTGCGGCCTGATGTTCCCACTTCGCCAGCGCGGCGCGCCATTGCCGGTCGAACGCCGCGTACTGTTGCCGGTAGTGCTCGGTGTTGGCCGGGTCGAGCTGGATCAGGCGTTTGCTGAGCGCGTCGGCGACCGGCAAGAAGTTGCGCGGATCGATCTGGATATGCGGGTTGCCTGCGGCATGCACATCGCCATCGGCACGATCCAGCCGGGTCGGGACTTCCAGCATGCGTACAGATTGCGCCGCTTCGAAATAACCGGCGCTGCCGGGCTGAATCGCGCCGTTGCCGGATTCGCGCAACACCACCGGCAGCCAGGCCGTTTCCAGCTCCGCGCCGGTGCATACCAGCAGTTGCGCGCGGCGCGCCTTGGCGATCAGGCTGGGGCGGGCCTCGACGCGATGCGGGTCTTGCAGCGCGCCGGTGACGGTGTAGATGCTGGCCCGGTCGCCCGCGAGCTGCTGGGTGAGCGCGGCCCATTCCGGTTCGCAGGCGAACACGTTGAGCGCGGCGTGGACTTGGCTGCTGAGTAGCAGCAGAGAAATTACAGAGAGGATTTTTTTCATGACATTGCCCTTGTAGGGTGGGCACGTTTTTGTGCCCACGCGGTTTAAGTATTGACGAGTAACGCGTGGGCACAAGAAACGTGCCCACCCTACGTTACTGCGCCGGAATGACGGCGGTTCGTTAGTAATTGTGTGCGGCGTGTGCGCCCAGGCTCATGATGTATTGCACGAACAACTGATTGTCCGGCAGCCCCTGACGCGAATTGTCTCTGGCCAATTGCAGGCGCAGGCGCGAGAATTCGCTGGGGCTGTAGTCCAGCATCAGACTGGTGCGCGTGGGTTGGAAGCCGTAGTCGGCGATGACATTGGCGGCGTTCAGCGCGCCGACCGAGGCGACGCCCGGAGCTAGCTGGTCGTAGCGCAAGCCGGTGCGCCAGTGCGGCATGAACTGGTACACGCTTTGCAAATACCAGCCGTTTTGCGTCACGCTGAAACTGTCGGTCACATTCGCCAGTGCGGTGTCGTAAGTCAGCAGGCCGCTTTCCTTGCGCCGGAAATATTCGCCTTGCACCTTCACGTAACGGTTGCCGATGTTGCCGTTTGGCGCATATTTCCAGACGAAATCCAGCCCGGTCGTCTGACTGTCGCCGCTGAAACTGTTGCTCACGCCGCCGATAGTTCCCGGCAGATCAGGCACCGCATCGCTGACGCGATCCGCCGCGCGTGTCCGGTGCAGCGATGCGCCGACGCGCCAACTGTGCTCGATGCCGATGTCGTCGCCGGCATGCGCGAACAGCACGCCGGAACCCGCGCCGTTCTTGACGCGGTCCGAGCCGGGAAAGCCGCGTCCGCGCCCGAGTTCCGCGCCCAGTTCGATGAAGGTGTCGGTCGGCGCGAGCCATTTGACTTGTAGGCCGTCTTCGGCGAGCTGGTTCTCCCACAGCGCGGCATAAACCAGCGGCTGATCGATGAAATCCCAGGCGTGGGCATGGTGTTCGTTGAGATAACCCAGCCCGGAGAAATAGCGGCCAAACTTGAGGTTGAGACCGTTGCCCAGCGCGGATGTCTGGACGAAGGCATTCTCCACGCCGACGCCGCCTGCCGGATCGAGCGCCAGCGTGGCAATGCCGCGATAGTCGGCATCGATGCTGGCGGAAATTCCCAGTTCGGATTCGCCGAGGTTGAAGCCCTGTTCATGCCCCATGTTCGGATTCATTGCGAAGCCGGTGGCAGCGATGGCGGGGTCCTGACGCACAGAGCCGTAAGTGCCGGCCAGTATCAATGCGATGGCCGGGTTGAACGCATTGTCGCCGCCAGCACTGACCGACGATGGTGCAGCCTCGGCTGACCGAGTCTGCGCTGGGGAGACCTCGGTTTGTTTACCGGTCGATTCGGCGGCTTGCAAACGCTGCTCTAGCTGGGCGATGCGCTGTTCGTAGCTTTGTTTCAGTTGTTGAATCTGCTCGCGGATGGCTTGCAGGTCGGCGTCGCTCGCGGCGGAAGCGTTCGGCGCATGGGATAACAGCGCGGCAATCGCCACGCTCAAACAGGATTTGTTGAACATTTGATACTCCGTAAAAACAATGAACGAATTGCGGAACGCGGGCCGGGGAAGTTCCGGCCCGCGTTCAGTGCGAGAAGTCGATTGAATTAAACGGAGTAAGGCGGAGCGCGCGCAGTGTAGGCGGTGAATGCGGCGGAGTGGAACGAGGCGGAAGCGGCGGTGACGAAGTGTGTCTCTTGCTTTGCCGGAGTGAATTGATGCGAGTGGCTGCCGAGGGCGCTGCCGAGTTGGGCGTAACTGGCGCACAAGTCGCATAGCCGGTCGTGCGGTTGCGATTGATCCTGAGACGGTTGCTCCAGCGTGTGCGCGATGCCGTGCGTCAGGCCGCCAAGCTGGCTGAGCAGCAAGGCGAATACGAGCAGCAGACGGATGGGCAGGGAGCGGTGCATAGGGCGCATTCTAGTTTATTCGCCTTCCAGCCGGTCCGCGCTTGTGAACGTCCAGGTGCGGACGATGGTCAGGATGTCGGTGTCGCGGGTGATGTCCGGCGGCAGCGGCGAGTAGGGCGCGGCGAGTTTGACGATGCGCATCGCCGCGGCATCGAGAATGCGATGGCCCGAAGACTTGTCGACTTCAATTCTATCTATGCTGCCATCGGTCTTAATCGAGACACTTAAAATAAGTTTTCCATAAATTTGTTGCCGGCGCGCCTCTTCCGGGTAGTTGAGGTTGCCGATGCGCTCGACCTTGATGCGCCAGTCTTCGATGTACTGGGCGAAGCGGTATTCCTGGGTGCGCGCGCCGATGGTTTTGCGACGCGGCAGCTTCTGGTAAGCATCGTTGTTTTTGCTGATCTGCGCTTCCAGCCGGGCGATCTCCAGGCTGCGTTGCACCAGGTCGTCTCCGCTGCTGTTCGCGCTGGTCTGGTCCTTCTTCGGGGTAGGCTGGGCTACGGTGTAGTCGCCCTTCATGCGCGTCATCAGGCGCTTGGATTCCTGCTCCAGTTCGGCGACGCGTCTGGCGACCTGTTCCGGCGTGAATTGCTGGTCGTCGCTGATCGTCGGCAGCGAGGTTTTGGCCTGACGGTCTTCGGCGGTGTTGCCGCCGCCATCCAGATTGGCCTGCGCCAGCGCATCGGCCTTGTCGGGGCGGGTAAGCGACTTGCTGTTGACCAGCACCACTTGCAGCGGCGTCATCATGTTGGCGAGGCTGGACGGTTCGGGCAGCACCAGTGCGATGCCGAACAGCGCGAAGGCATGCAGCGCGACCGAGAGGGTCATCGCTGCGGACAGGCGCGCGGTCAGGCTTGCGATCAAGCGGCTTCCTCCACGGTCGCGACGTAGCGCGTTTCCACGTTGACATCCAGCAGGTCGATACCGGTGATGGCCAGTTGCACGCGAGTGTTGGCGGGCAGCTCAGGCAGCGAAGAGGCACGGAACACCAGCGGGATGTCGGTCAGCTTCACCAGATTTTCGCGCAGCACGGTGGCAGAAACCAATAGTTCGCGCAGCGATTCGTTTGCCCCCTCTCCCGCAGGCGGGAGAGGGTTGGGGAGAGGGGCGTCCGTAGCGAGCGTCTCTTGTTCCTGCTGCAGCCAGCGCAGACACCAGTAGCGTTCCATGTGGCGCTGGAAGTCGTTGTAGATGCCGTACATGGTGTCGAAGTCGCGCATCGCCGCATACAGCGCGGTGTCGCCCTTGGGATAGACCGGTTCGGCGTCTTTCAGCATCGCGATGATCTGGCGCTGGTTCAGCAGGTCCACGTAGCGACGTAGCGGCGAGCTTGACCACATGTATTGCGCGACGCCCAGTCCTTGATGCGGAGCGGCGACGGTGCTCATCTTCACCTTGCCGCCCTGCTGGGTGCGGTAGATCGCGACGAAGCCGTGTTCGGCGATATGTTTGCCCCATTCGCTGTTGACCAGGATCATCAGCTCGGACACCACCTTGTCGATGGGCGAGCCGCGCCGGCGGTTGGTGATGCTGATACGATCGTTTTCGACATGGAAGTTGTAATCGACCTGCTGGGTGCTATTGTCGGAAGGCTTGCCGCGTCCCGCTTCCAGCTTCTGCGCCAGCTTCCACAGCAGCGCCAGTTCCGGCGCATAGGGGTAATCGAGTTTGCCTTCGGCCAGCGTCTGTTCGTTGAACAGCGGCTCCAGCGTGTCGTGGCGCAGGTTCGCGGCGATGTGGATGCGTTCGACGCGGCTCTCGTGGCTCAGGATTTCCAGCGTCTCGGCGTCCACCTCGTTGTACATCGACAGCGCCGGGCAGACGCGGTCCGCGCACAGCGTGAAGGCCTCGACGACGCTGTCCGGCAGCATGGTGATCTTGTTGCCGGGCATGTACACCGTGGACAGGCGTTCGACCGCGATCTTGTCGCCGTCCGAGTCGCGCGGCATGCCCAGCGCGGGCGCGGCGATATGTACGCCGATGCGCCAGTTGCCGTTCGGCAGTTTCTCTATCGAGAAGGCGTCGTCGATCTCGGTCGTCGTCGCGTCGTCGATGCTGAAGGCGCTCGCGGTCGCCAGCGGCAACTCATCCCAGGTGGCGAGCTCCACCGGTGGAAAGCCCGTGCCCTTGGGGAAGTGCTCAGACAGGAACTGGTTGTAGTGGTAATCGTGCGTGGATGTGATTGCGCCGCAGCGGTGTAGCAGGTGCGCCGCGGACAAGTGCGTCGCCGCGCAGGCGGCTTCCAGCGCCTTGACTTCCAGCGTGTTGCGATCCGGCTTGTAGAGCAGTTGTTGCAATTGCGCGGTGAACTCCGGCGGCAGTTCGAAGCCGATCAGTTGCGTGGTCATGCGTTCCTGCAACGCGAGTTGCTGACGCTTTTTCTCGGCTCCGGCGAGCGCGGCTTTCAGCACGTCCGGCGGCGCGGCGCGATAGCGTCCCTTGCCCTTCTTGTGGAAGTAGATCGGCGCGCCGTGCAGCCTTATCAGCGCGGCGGCGGCCTCCAGCGAGCTGGGCGTATGGCCGTAATACTCGGCGGCGATCTGCTCGAAGCCGAATTCTTCCGGCGGACAGCATTCCCACAGGAACTCGGTCTCGATGTCGTTGGACAGGGTTTCCGCCTGCGGCAGGAATTCGGATAGCGTGGGCTGGGTGAAGCGCAGCATCACGTTTGCAGCCTTGATTTTGCTGCGTTTGCCGGACAGGCTTTCGACCTGCAGGGAGGTGGTGTTGTCGGTCATGATGCTGCCGACCTTGAAACTGCCGTCTTCTTCGTAAAGGATATTCATTTAAACGTATGCCGAAAATTGGCGCGAATTATATCAGGGTGCCCCGTAAACCTACTGCGCGACTTGATTGCTGTGTTGCGCGGTACTCGAAATCCTCACGTACTTTAAGTACGTTCCGGTTTCTGTGTTCCGTGCGCCTTGCACTCAAGTCGCTCGCTACGGTTTCCGTGGCACCCTTTAGCGCCTCGGACGGGCAACAAAAAAGCCGACTCGCGTCGGCTTTTTTAGGAGGCAGAGAATGTTTATTTCTGGCTGAGAATCCACGCCACCATAGCCTTGATGTCGGCATCGGCGACGGTCTTTGGGGTGGCCGGCATCGGCATCGTGCCGAACGCGCCGGAGCCACCGTTGCGTACCTTGGTCTCCAGCTTGGTCTGTGCGGCCTTGTCGCTGGCGTATTTGGCGGAGATGTCCTTAAGCGCCGGGCCTACCGATTTTTTATCCAATTGGTGGCATGAAACGCAGCTGCTTTTCTTGAATGTTGCTTCACCGTTGTCGGCCGCGAATGCGGTGGCGGACAGGGTCAGGGCTGCTGCGGCTGCGATCAGATAACGAGTCTTCATGTTGCTCTCCTTGGTTGTGAAATCGGGGTGGCTGATCCGTATTCGGTGACAGATATTATGCCGCAATGCGAGCCGAATCAAACTTAAAGTCCATCGGAAGACAGAATATTTTATTTAAAGTTCCCGGAGCGCCAGAAGGGGTCGCATAAACAAAAAAACTCCAGCCTAGGCTGGAGTTTTTTGTCTATATCGATGTGCTTAAGCCTTGAACAGCTCTTTCAGCATCCACAGAGAAAAGCCAAGTGCGAAGACTGCGGTTCCGATTGCGGAAATATCTGCGATGAACGACATTTTTTCTCCTCCCGAGAGATTTAGGTTGAACACGACAACTAACAAGCGAGGCGAATCGTAGCACAATTTTTTGTGTCGGCAAGCCGTTTTCGCTAAAATCTTACACGAGCTTTTTGCTCGGATTTTCAGGCTGTTGTGGCCTTTCGTTTGAATCGCCTTCCCTTATGACCAAGAAATTCTATATCAAGACCTTCGGCTGCCAGATGAACGAGTACGACTCGGACAAGATGGCGGACGTGCTGCGCGCCTGCGAAGGCATGGCGCAGACCGACAAGCCGGAAGAGGCTGACATCATTCTGTTCAACACCTGTTCTATCCGCGAGAAGGCGGCGGAGAAGGTGTTTTCCGATCTGGGGCGTGTGCGTCCGTTGAAACTGGCCAGGCCCGAATTGCTGATCGGCGTCGGCGGCTGCGTGGCCAGCCAGGAGGGGGCGACGATCATCAAGCGCGCACCTTATGTGGATGTGGTGTTCGGCCCGCAGACGCTGCACCGTTTGCCGCAACTGTTGCAGGCGCGTCGCGACACCGGGCTGCCGCAGGTGGACATCAGCTTTCCCGAGATCGAGAAATTCGATCATCTTCCCGTTTCTCAGGTTGCCAGCGGCGCGGCCTCCGTCGCCATCATGGAAGGCTGCAGCAAATACTGCACCTTCTGCGTCGTGCCTTATACGCGCGGCGAAGAGGTGTCGCGCCCGTTCGAGGATGTGATGCGCGATGTGCGGGAGCTGGTTGCGCAGGGAGTGAAGGAGATCACCCTGTTGGGCCAGAACGTGAACGCCTATTGCGGAGACACCGACGACGGCGATACGGTGGATTTCGCCTTTCTGCTGCAGGCCATCGCGGCGCTGGAGGGGGTCGAGCGACTGCGCTATACGACCTCGCACCCCAAAGAAATGACGCAACGCCTGATCGACGTGTACACGAGCACGCCCAAGCTGGTCAGTCATCTGCACCTGCCGGTGCAGTCCGGTTCGGATCGTGTACTGGCGGCGATGAAGCGCGGACACACCGTGCTGGAATATAAATCCATCATTCGCCGGGTGCGTGCGGCCCGCCCCGGTATCAGCATCACCTCGGATTTTATCGTCGGCTTTCCCGGCGAGACCGAGGCCGATTTCGAGGCGACCATGAAGCTGATCGAGGATGTCGGTTTCGATGCCAGCTTCAGCTATGTATTCAGCCCGCGTCCCGGCACACCAGCCGCAGAGATGACGGATAGCACGCCGGCGGAAGTGAAAGCGGCGCGCCTGGCAAGATTGCAGGCGCGCATCGACGAGCAGGAGCAGAAAGTCAATCAGGCTATGCTCGGCACCGTGCAGCGTGTGCAGGTGGAAGGTCTGTCGAAAAAGGACGCGCAGGAACTGGCGGGTCGCACCGACAACAATCGCGTGGTGAATTTCCGCGGCTCGCCTGAAATGATCGGGCGCTTCGTCGAAGTGAAGATCACCGAGGTGGTGCGACATACCTTGCGCGGTGAGCTAGTATTGAACGCATCGTGATGAACGCCGAGATCAAGACACTGCAATTCGCCCTCGAACCGTTGGACAACCAGCGGCTCGCGAACTTGTGCGGTCCGCTGGACGAGAACCTGCGCCAGATCGAGACCGCGCTGGAAGTGACCATCGCGCGACGTAGCGAACATTTCAGCGTGCAGGGCGCGCAGGCGGAACTGGCGCGCGAAGTGCTGCAGGACTTCTACCGCGAGGCGAAGAGCGATATCACGCTGGAGCGTCTGCAACTTGGATTGATCGAGGCGATGAAGTGGCGCGAGGAGCCGCAGCCCACGGGCGACTTCGTGCCGCTGCTGATGACGCGCAAGGCCGAAATACGCGGTCGCACGCCGCGCCAGAATAGCTATCTGCAGGCGATACAGGAACACGACATCATCTTCGGCATCGGCCCGGCCGGCACCGGCAAGACCTATCTCGCGGTGGCCTGCGCGGTGGATGCGCTGCAGCGCGAAACGGTGCGCCGTCTGGTGCTGGTGCGTCCGGCGGTCGAGGCGGGCGAGAAGCTGGGCTTCCTGCCGGGCGACCTCGCGCAGAAGGTCGATCCCTACCTGCGTCCGCTGTACGACGCGTTGTATGATCTGATGGGTGTGGAGAAGGTCGTCAAGGCCTTCGATCGAGGCGTGATCGAGATCGCGCCGCTGGCCTACATGCGCGGGCGCACGCTGAACCATTCCTTCATCATCCTCGACGAGGCGCAGAACACCACGCCCGAGCAGATGAAGATGTTCCTGACCCGCATCGGTTTCGGCAGCAAGGCCGTTATCACCGGCGACGTCACGCAGATCGACCTCGCGCACGGACAGAAGAGCGGCCTGATCGAGGCGCGCGCCGTGTTGCAGGATATACGCGGCATCGCGTTCAGCGAATTCCTCGCCGAAGATGTCGTGCGCCACCCGCTGGTGCAGAAGATCGTCACTGCCTACGAACGTTACGAACAACAAAAAAATGCATAAACCATCGCCCGCCAAACTTTCGCCCGTCAAACTTTCTTTGGCCGTGCAGTACGCCAGCGAGGCGACGAGTGTCCCGACACGCGCGCAGTTTCGCCGCTGGGCGCAGAAAGCCTTGCAGCGCGACGTAAGCCTGACGCTGCGCGTCGTCGACGAGGCTGAGGGGCGCGAGTTGAACAAGGTCTATCGCGGCAAGGACTATCCGACCAACGTGCTGACGTTCGTGCTCGACGACGAACCGCCCCCCGGCGGAATGATATCCGGCGACGTGGTCGTTTGCGCGCCGGTCGTGGAGCGCGAGGCGCGCGAGCAGCACAAGGAATTGCTCGCGCACTATGCGCACATGACCATTCATGCGCTGCTGCATCTGCAAGGTTACGATCACGAGAACGACGACGATGCCGCCGAGATGGAGGCATTGGAAACGAAGCTGATGCTAAAATTGCGCCACCCCGATCCTTATCAGGAATTTTGAATCACCAAATGGACTCACCCGAGAGTAGTAAGCCCACTCTGTTGGAACGCCTTTCCGCGCTGTTGCTGCGCGAGCCAGAAGACCGTGAGCAACTGGTTCGACTGTTGCACTCCGCCTATGAGCACAACCTGCTCGACGCCGATGCGCTATCCATGATGGAGGGCGTGTTGCAGGTGTCCGAACGGTCGGTGCGCGAGATCATGATCCCGCGCGCGCAGATGGACGTGATCGACATCAGCGAGCCGCCCGAGCAGTTCATCCCCTTTGTGGTCGAGACCGCGCACTCGCGCTTCCCGGTCATCGACGGCGACAAGGACAACATCATCGGCATCCTGCTGGCGAAGGATCTGCTGCGTTACTACGCGGGCGAGAAATTCGACGTGCGCGACATGTTGCGCCCTGCGGTGTTCGTGCCCGAGTCCAAACGCCTGAACGTGCTGCTGCGCGATTTCCGCAGCAACCGCAATCACATCGCGCTGGTGGTGGACGAATACGGCGGCGTGTGCGGCATGGCGACCATCGAGGATGTGCTGGAACAGATCGTCGGCGACATCGAAGACGAATACGACTTCGACGAGGACGAGGACAACATCATCCCGGACGGATCGGGCAACTGGCGCGTCAAGGCCGACACCGAAGTCGACGATTTCAACGAGGCGATCGGCACGGAGTACAGCGACGAAGATTGCGACACCGTCGGTGGACTGGTGCTGAAGGCGGCCGGAGAGTTGCCCAAGCGCGGCGACCGCATCCGTCTCGGCGAACTGGATTTCATCGTGCTGCGCGCCGATAGTCGCAGGCTGTATTCCTTGCTGGTCGAACGCAATTCCGCTGGCACGCCGGATACTCTTTAATTCGGGCCGGATTCCGGTGAATTCGGCGACAAAATTTGTTTTTGGCGTTTTAACCTGAACGCCAGAACCGTCCTCTAGAACTGCTCGTTCTCTCCCAAATATCGCCACTGTCCGATCGGCAGGTTGCCCAGCTTTACTTTGCCGATGCGGATGCGCTTCAGTCCGGTGACTTTCAATCCCACCAGTTCGCACATGCGGCGGATCTGGCGCTTTTTGCCTTCACGCAGCACGAAGCGCAATTGGTCTTCGTTCTGCCAGGTCACTTTCGCGGGCTTCAGGTATTCGCCGTCCAGCTTCAGACCGTTGCAGAGTTGCGCTAGTCCGCCGTCCTTCAACTGTCCCTGCACGCGCACCAGATATTCCTTGTCCACCGGTGAGTCTTCGCCGATCAGGCGTTTGGCGACGCGCCCGTCCTGGGTCAGCACCAGCAGGCCGGTGGAGTCGATGTCCAGCCGTCCGGCGGGGGCGAGGCCCAGCAGCTGGCTGCGGTGGAATTTCAACGGCGACGGGTCTTCGCGCCAATGCGTAGATTCGTCCAGCAGCGTGCTCGCGGGTTTGTAGTCGTGTTCGGCTTGGCCGGAGACGTAGCCGACAGGTTTGTTGAGCAGGATGGTGACGCGCTGTTGCTGGGTGGTCTGCGCCGCGCTGCGCAGGGTGATCTGCTGGTGCGGATAGACCTTGCTGCCGAGTTCGCTGACGGTTTCGCCGTCCACCTGCACCCAGCCTTTTTCGATGTAGCTGTCGGCTTCGCGGCGCGAGCAGAGGCCGAGTTCGGACATGCGTTTGGACAGGCGAATTTTTTCCATGATGCGGGCGATTTGGTGGTTCGGGTCGCGATTTAACCACAAGTGCCGCGTCGGACGGAATCGGTTATTCTTCGCGCCTTCTTTGTTTGCCGTTGTTCGATGTTCTCATCCATAAAATTTCCGCTCGTCGCATTCGCCGCCGGCCTGTCTTGCGTGGCCGGTTTCGCGCCGTTCGGCCTGTTCCCGATTCCGGTGCTGGCGCTCGCCGTGCTGTTCCATCTGTGGACCAAAGCCGATACGCCGCGCGCGGCGGGATGGCTGGGTTTCGCATTCGGCCTCGGCCTGTTCGTCGCGGGCACAGGCTGGATTTACGTCGCGCTGCACGACTACGGCGGCATGCCGTTGCCGCTGGCGGCGCTGGCGACGCTGCTGTTTGCGGCCTTCCTCTCGCTGCTCCCGGCGCTGGCCGGTTATGCGCAGGCGCGTCTGCCGAATGTAAATCTTGCATGGTTTCGCAGTCCGGAAGAAGACAAACGCGCTCAGCCCGCAGGACGCTTCGCCGTTCCTGTGCAGGTCAGGCTGGGCGTGCTGATGCCGGCGATATGGGTGTTGGTCGAATGGCTGCGCGGCACGCTCTTCACCGGCTTCCCCTGGCTGACGCTGGGCTATGCGCACAGCGACGGTCTGCTGGCCGGCTATGCGCCGCTGCTGGGCGTGTATGGCGTGTCGCTGGTCGCGGCGGTCAGCGCTGGGCTGCTGGCGACGCTGTGGCGCGAGCGCTGGAACCGGCAGGGGCGCATCGCCGTGGCGGTGCTGGCAGCGCTGTGGGTCGGCGGTGCTGCATTGCGCACCGTCGCGTGGACGCAGCCGCAGGGCGAGCCGTTCAGCGTGGCGCTGGTGCAGGGCAACGTCTCGCAGGACTTGAAGTTCAACGAAGACGCGCTGGTCGGCACGCTGGAAACCTATCGCCGCCTGACGCTGCAAAGCGGTGCGCGTCTGATCGTGCTGCCGGAAACGGCGCTGCCGCTGTTGCGCTACGAAGTGCCGCAAAGCCTCGTCGAACAACTGGACGCGCATGCTCGGCAGAATAGCGGCGGCGTGCTGGTCGGTTCTTTCGTGCGCGAGGACGAGGCCTACCACAACAGCGTGTTCGCGCTGACGGGCGGCGGCGAAGCGGCGGAGCAGCGCTACCACAAGCAGCATCTGGTGCCTTTCGGCGAATTCATTCCGCTGCGGCCGCTGCTGGGCTGGTTCATCAACGGCGTGCTGAACATCCCGATGGGCGACCTGACCAGCGGCGGCAGGCAACAGCCGTTGCTGGAAGTCGCCGGCCAGCATGTCGCGGCGAACATCTGCTACGAAGACGTGTTCGGCGAGGAGATCATCCGCGCGCTGCCGCAGGCGAGCCTGCTGGTGAACTTCACCAACGACGCGTGGTACGGCGACTCCTATGCCGCCGAGCAGCACAACCAGATCTCCCGCATGCGCGCGCTGGAAACCGGGCGCATGATGTTGCGCGCCACCAACACTGGCGTGACTTCCATCATCGGTGCGGACGGCCGGGTGGTGCAGCAATTGCCGCAGCATGTCGAAGGGACGCTGTCGGGCATGGCGCAGGGCTACGAGGGCGCGACGCCCTACGTGCGCTGGGGCAACGCCGCGGCGATGATGTTGTTGCTCGGTCTGCTGGGTTATGCGTGGTTGCGGCGTATTCCCGCACTCATCTCAGGGGCAAAATAGGAGGGCGCAACATGCCGCTGTGCATCGAATCGTCGGCTCCCGGCAGGCGTTCGCGGTATCGGCAACCTTGCCGAAGTGTTAAAGTCCGCCCATGCCGATTGCAACTGTTGGCATCGGGAAAACGAAGCTATTGGGCGAGGATTACCGCATGTGGAAAGCATCCCTGACAATATTGTTCATCGCGGCCCTCATGGGATGTCAGAAGCCTCCATCTGACGGCGCCGAGCAGAAGCGCGCCGGACCGGCGCAAAAAATCACGGTCGCTTACACCTATCAACCGCAGAGCACCCTGGTTCATATCGCCGTGGCGCAAGGCTATTTCGTCGAAGAGGGGCTCGACGTGCAGTCGCTGATGCACACCTTCGGCAAAGTCGCCCTGCAATCTGTCCTCGACAACAAGGCCGATTTTTCGACGGTTGCGGAAACCCCCGTCATGTTTGCCGTGCTCAAGGGCGAAAAGATTTTCGTGATTGCCAATATCGAAGCGAGCACGATGAACAATGCGATCGTGGCGAGGAGGGATGCGGGTATCTCCGCGCCCGCCGACCTGAAAGGAAAGCGCGTCGCATTCACTCCCGGTACGACTTCGGACTTCTTTCTGGATTCGCTGCTGACGGCAAACGGCCTCACCAGGAAGGATATCCGGCCCGTCGCCCTGAAGCCCGAGGAGCTCCAAGATGCCATCATGGCGAAAAAGATCGACGCGGCGTCCACCTGGAACTATCCGCTGACCCAGATCAAGCAGCAGCTAGGGCCTGACGGGACGATCATTTACGACCGGGAAATTTATACCGAAACGTTCAATATCGCCGCGCGGCAAGACTTCGTCCATAAAAATCCGGAGACGGTAAAACGCTTCCTCCGCGCCTTGATCAAGGCGGAAGATTTCGCGATCGCTAACCCGGATGCGGCGCAGGCCATCATGTCGGCTGCAACCCAGATAGACAAAGGGCTCATTCGCGAAGTCTGGGACGCCTTCAATTACCACGTGGTGCTTGACCAGACGCTCCTGATTACGCTGGAGGACGAGACGAGATGGGCGATGAAGAACAAGTTGACCGACCGGATGGATATGCCCGATTACCTGAGTTTCATTCATTTGGACAGCCTCAGGGAGGTCAAGCCGGAAGCGATCAAGATGACCCGCTAGACCGATCATGCGCATCACGACCCGATTACGGATCATTTCAATAGTCACGGTTGCTGCTCTTGTTGTGCTGGCACCGGTGCTCGTCTGGTCGTTCACCGAATTCAAGAGCGCAAAGAACGACTATGTTCTTGCCAACGCGATCAAGGTCAATTCCTTCGAACGCGCCTCGTTCAGGGACCAGTATTTCCTGTATCGCGAAGACCGCGCGCGCATGCAGTGGGATAACAGCAAGGAAACAGCCGACCGGCTGCTGCATCAGGCGGGGATGCAGTTCCGCCGGGAAGAAGACCGGCAGGTTCTGGAGCGGCTGCGCAGGCATATCGAAGACACCGCGCTCATTTTTCACCGCATCGTCAATAACACCGCGGGACTGAAGAATGCCGCCGGAAGCAGGCGTCCCGTTTACGAGGAGTTCGACAAGAGGCTTTCCAGCCAGCTGCTGCTGAAGGCTGCCGCCGTTCGTGACACGGCGACAGCTTTGCAGGATGCAAGCGCACAGCGCGTCGAGCAGAGCTATCAACATCTGACCGTCATTATCGGTTTGTTCGCGGTTACGCTGGCACTCGCCACCATCCTGACCGCAATGCATCTCGGCAGGTTAATCCGCAAGCGCCTGATCCCGTTGCATGATGGCGCCAAAATTGTTGCCGGCGGCGACCTGGATTACCGGATCAATGAGGGCGGCGCCGATGAGTTCTCCGAACTCGCTTTGTCCATCAACGCGATGACGGACAGTCTCCAGGTTTCCAACAAGCACCTTCAGGCGGAAATCGCCGAGCGCAAGCTGACTGAAAACGTTCTCCGCATCGCCGCCATTTCGTTCGAGTCGCAGGAAGGCATTCTGATCACCGATGCCAATGCTTTGGTCCTTCAGGTGAACAAGGCCTTCACCAAAATTACTGGCTATGGCGCCGAAGAGGTCATCGGCAGGAATGCGAGCCTGCTTCAGTCGGGGCGGCATGGCCCGGAGTTTTACGCCGCGATGTGGCAAAGCATCGACAGCGCCGGGAGCTGGGAAGGCGAGATATGGAACAAACGCAAGGACGGCAAGGCTTATCCTGAGCATCTCATTATCACCGCGGTAAAAGACGCCAACGGCGTGGTTACGAATTTCGTCGGCACGCTCACCGACATCACCAAAACCAAGGCGGCGGCGGACGAGATCAAGCATCTGGCTTTCTATGACACGCTCACCAGATTACCCAACCGGCGGCTGATGGTGGATAGACTCAATCAGGCATTGGCATCCAGTGCGCGTAGCGGCCGGAATGGCGCATTGCTGTTTATTGATCTGGACGATTTCAAGACCCTCAACGACACCCTCGGCCATGACATCGGTGACTTGTTGTTGCAGCAAGTTGCCGAACGGTTGACAGCTTGCGTGCGGGAAGGCGATACCGTAGCGCGATTGGGCGGTGATGAGTTCGTGGTGATGCTGGAAGAGTTGAGCGAGCAATCCAGTGAGGCGGCAACTCAAGCAGAAGTTGTCGGCACTAAAGTTCTTGCCAGTCTCAACCAGCCATACCAGCTTAACTCGCATCTGTACTACAACACCCCCAGTATCGGCGCTACCCTGTTCAATGATCACCACTCGGGGATAGAGGAGCTGTTGAAGCAAGCCGACATTGCCATGTATCAGGCCAAGCATGCAGGGCGCAACACCCTGCGCTTCTTCGACCCGGAGATGCAGGCAAGCATCTCCGCCCGTGCGGCGCTGGAAGCGGACTTGCGCCTTGCGCTGGAGAAAAGCCAATTCGAGCTTTATTACCAACTGCAGGCCACTCACGACGGTCGGGTAATTGGCGCCGAAGTCTTGATACGTTGGCAGCACCCAGCGCGTGGGCTGGTTTCTCCAGTCGAATTTATCCCTCTGGCGGAGGAAACCGGACTGATACTGCCCATCGGACTATGGGTGCTTGAAACAGCCTGCGCCCAGCTGGGAAGATGGAAAAACAATCCCCTCGCCAGCCATTTGCAGTTGGCCGTCAACGTTAGCGCACGCCAGTTCCATCAACCTGCTTTTGTGGAACAGGTGCTGGCCGTACTGGGGAAATTCGACATCGATCCCGGCAAACTCAAGCTCGAACTCACCGAGAGCCTGGTGCTGGATGATATAGACGCCACTATCCTCAAGATGCATGCGCTCATGGAATTCGGCGTGCGTTTCTCCATGGACGATTTCGGCACCGGTTTTTCATCGCTGGCTTACCTGACTCAATTGCCGCTCGCCCAACTCAAGATAGACCAATCCTTCGTGCGCAACATCGGTGTCAAACCCTCGGATGCCATCATCGTGCAAACGATTATAGGCATGGCTAAAAACCTTGAGATGGCGGTGATCGCCGAGGGTGTCGAAACAGAAGAGCAGCGCGCCTTTCTGGAACAGCATGGCTGTCCGTTGTGTCAGGGTTATCTGTTCAGCAAGCCAGTGCCTCTGGGCGAGTTCGAATCGTTGCTGAAGCCAGGATGATCGCTGATTCTTGATCGACGACTTTGAGGCGGTACCGGACGGTTTTCTGCGTTGGGTTGCATGGTATGAAGCACACCCGCGCGCGGGCGTATTTTCCTGACTACGCCCCGTAGCGAGAATCCGGGGCGTTTGAGGTATTGTTCTTCTCCGTCCCGCCCTGTAGCGTAATCGCAGCTGCAATAGCACGCTTGCGTCCCGACCGAAGCTGTCAGGCAGGAGAATCCAATGTTCGAATCCAGAACGATAAGCATCTCGATTAACCGGAACTGGAAGGAAGTCTACGAGGCCATATGGCGGCCGGAAGATTTTCAGAAATGGGCTTCCGGGCTCAGCAAGTCGTCGCTCACACGGGATGGCGATGCATGGAAGGCCGCAGGCCCCGAGGGGGAAATCAGAATTTTGTTCACCGAACATAATGCTTACGGAGTCATGGATCACTATGTCGATGTGGGCAACGGCAAGAGTATCTATGTTCCGCTGAGAATCATCCGTAACGGCGATGGCGCCGAGGTGCTGCTCACCCTGTACCGGCAGCCGGACATGAGCGATGAGAAATTCGACGAGGATGCCGAGTGGGTCAAGCGCGATCTGCTGGCCTTGAGGGCGCTCGTCATGCCGTGACAGGAGAGGCGCAGGATGGCCTCCCGTCTTCGGCATCCTGTAACGTGGCCGCATATTACGCACTATCCGGTATTGAAAACCCGGCATGGTCGCCGCACGCTGGTCATTCATACAGGAGGCGAATCAAGAGCCTCTCGTGCCTATTCAGGCCCGCGCGAGACGGACATCGTCGGCCGCATGGCGGCGAAGAATTTGCGGTGAGCCTGAGCAAGCTCGCCGGACGCAATCAGGTCGCACTGTCCCTTTGACGCCGGCGCCCGTCGTCACTCGTGGAATGCGCAGCGATTGGGCATGCACGCTATCCGCTTGTTCCGGCACGGGCTTATCCACTTTTCCACAGCGTATTCACATGTTCATTCACGGCAATTGTGGAAAACGCCCGACATCGAGTTTCCTGATGTCCACAATCGGCAGACGCCGTAGAATGCCCGCCGTGAAAAACGAAAACCATCGCCATGACCTCGCCGCTTGAACGCAACTGGCTGTGCTACCTACTGCGCTGCGCCGACGACACCCTGTATTGCGGCATCACCAACGACCTCGACAAGCGCCTCGCCGCACACAACGCCGGCACCGCGGCGAAGTACACCCGCGCACGCGGGCCGGTTGCGCTGGCGTATGTGGAGCGTTGCGAGGGCAAGTCGGCTGCGCTGAAGCGCGAGATGGCGATCAAGGCGCTGCCGCGAGCGGCGAAGCTGGAGTTGATAATTACAATGCAGCATTAAATCGTGCAGTCTGGCTGGGGGGCGGGGATCGCGAAATTGCCCGCCAGGACCATGCGACGCATCGGCGGTCTGAACTGGTTGCATAAATTGGTTTGCCTGAATAGAGGGCGGTTGGACGCTTGCGTTTCTTGGATCAGTAACTATTGCCTGAATTATGGGTGTACTCACTGCACGGCCATTATTCCCAGAGCATTTAATGTATCAGTGGTCATCAGTCCGCTGGAAGGAAGCCTCTTAAGTCGCTGAAAACTTCTAAGAGCTTCTTGAGTATCCGTATTGAATTCCCCATCAACAGTCCCCGCATACAACCCAAGGCCAATAAGCGCTATTTGCACCCGCATAACCTGCAATCTGCGCTTCTCCTCGAAAGTCAGTTGAGAGGACGGCAGAGGAGGTTTAGGGGCGTCTAGTCGAGGTGAGACTATCTCTTTGTTGGGCTGCTCAGAAGAAAAGCTGGGGGCCGCAGGTAGAGCTTCGCTTGGTGATGTCGTGCTGGGTGAAGAAGTCGTATCTTGCGCTGGCACACTGTAACTGCCCCTTCCTGACGAACCTGAATAGTGGGACGCATGAGAAGCGTGGGAAGAATGGGAGCGGTGGCTGGAGTGAGAACGGTGCCCCGCAAATAGATTATCAAGCCCGTGATTTAAAGGGCGTAGCTGCACGGGATTAAAGTCTGACAACTGTGATTCAAAAACAGCATCCTGTCCGGCAGGAAGTTCCGCAGTTGCTTTTGCGGCGGCAAGAGGAATGCTTGCGATAAAAAGTGACAGTGACTTAATGAACTTCTTCATTGCATGCTTTCCCATCTATCGCCTTAATTACCGTTGGTGTCCAATTGTGGTTGTGCCAAGAGAATAGCCCAGAACAATTTGTTTTTACCACACAGATTGAGCACTCCTCTCTAAATGAGCGCTTCCAGTCAGAAATGCTTTGGTGCGCATGTGCCCACAACGATTGAGGTAGCGCACAAAGTGGCGTATTCATGAAAATATAGGGAACATTTGCTCTGCGCAATGCATTAGCGGCTTCAATAAGCTCTGCATGCCAGTCTGCTAAGTCCGTCTTACATGCATCCCGGTTTGCTAGTGCGAATCCAATAGGCTCGCATCCCATAAGAGCCACCTCGCGCACAAAGGGAAGATTGCGCCCTATGAATCGGCACAACTCAGGAAGTACTCGTAGTGTAGGCTCGATCAATACAATGCGGAGTTGAATTGCTTGGCCATATGACTGAAGCGTCAACAATCCACCGATAGTTTGCTCAAAGGCACCTACCGATTGAACTACAAAGTCATGAAGAAAATCTGCATGGCCGTAGAGGGGAACCAACCAACTTACCTTATCGCTAATCCCGGTTAATAAATGAGTTGCAAGCACCTCATCTGCAAGTAGTCGTCCGTTTGTAAGGATCTCTATCCTTGTGCTCGGCAGCCTGGTGGCGTATGCATCAATGACTTCCCGAAGTCTCGGGCCGAGCAAAAGCGGCTCTCCTCCACTCAAGCCTATGGCAGAGGGGGAGTCATTGATATGCGCGGCTACCAAGAGTGCCTCGTCTATCAACCATTGATCATCGTGAGTAGTCGGAGGTTGTGAACACATCAAGCAAAAGCTATTGCAGCGATTGGTGAGCTGAATGGCATGGTGCATATCAGAGTTACGGTACACGACGAGAAGCTCTTGCTTTTCCAAGTTCAACACAACGACATCGTGAAGTTCAAGAGCCCTTGTGTCGCATGCCACCGTTGGCATGATATGGGAATGCCAGTCCAGATGATACGGCACACAAACAACAATATTCTTAAGACCTCCGTCAACTAGCTGTTCCAGAATCCCAGCATCGCCGATGGAATCAACCAACACCATGAATTGCAACCCCGATTCCCATTCGTTAGCAAGTAATGCTAATGAGATTACGCGCTGAACACCTCGTAATGGAATGCCATGGGTTTTGACCGGCAATTTACGCACAGCAGAACTCCCGTTCAGGAGTGGGATTTGCCCATTGGAAAGCCAAGTCGAGGAACCACTTTTCCTGCTGATGCAATTTCATAAACAGAAAATCAAATAGCCACATGTTGCGTCTACAGTGATCAGTGAGATGAACCGCAGCAAAGATATCTCCAGCTTGGTTCTTTGCACTTATCGGATCAGGGCCACAGTAGCTGTTATATGCGCACTGGTCACACCCGGGGATTCGGGGGCTGGTACTTGCTCGAATGAGGTTTTGTTGGACTTCTGAATTCAGCAACGCATCAAGCGTTTCTCCTATCGCTCCCAGCCGAAAGGAAGTGTCGCCCATTTCGGCAAGCATTCGTGCCTCATCGCTCGGATATACGAACCCATCATAGTTATATGCCAAGGCCGCAAGTCCAGCCCCGGTGGGGCTCTGAAGATCAACGAAACCGCCGTCAAATGGAGAGAGAATCTTGTTAAGGAAGACTGAAGCCATAACTTCACGAAAGTCGCCTCCTTCCCGATTTATCTGAAGAATATGCTCGAAGGCGCGCTCATAGAAAAGGGAAAACTCGCTTAGTGAGTAACCCAAATGTTCAAAATTCCGGCGGGCAAATCCATATACGCTTAAAGGACGCAGGAAGATTTCTCTAAACCCGAGATGAACATATTCATCCACAATTTCTTCCGGGATTAAGAGGGAATCGCGCGTCGTCGTCATCAGTGCTGATACGACATCCGGGGAAATGAGATCACGCGCCATGTTGATCCCATTGATCGTTCGCTCGTAAGAATCGCGGGTTGGTGTCGGCCTGTTCTTGTTATGCAGCCTTGCTGGCCCATCGATGCTGGTTGAGAGATATACATTATGCTGCTTGAAGAAATCACACATTCGCTCATCTAACTGATGGAGCGTTGAGGAAACGACAAATCTCAAATGTCGTTTCTCTTGCAAATTTCTTTCAGTGATTTTCTCGATAGCGAACTTGATGAGGTCGAATCTCAAGAGGGTATCCCCCCCTTGGAATTCAACCGTAATGGATTTTGATGGACTCTCGAAGATCATTTCGCATGCAGCAGCGAGGGTTGCCGGTTCCATGCTATGCCCTAAGCTTCCCAACGAACGGCTTACCTGGCAGTAGCGACATGTATGTGCGCACTGGAGTGTGAGAACAATGAGGTGAAGCGACGGACCATTCAAGATAGTCTCCCGCTTGGCCAATAGCTTGGAGGCCAGCAGGCGTAGACTTCCTTGACGGGTTGGGCTCCCCAAAAAGAATTTAGATTGCAGTTCCGCGAGTCGATCAAGCTCCAATTCCTGCGGGGCGGTTGTGAGCTTGTGTAAATCTTCTTCGCCAAGGAAGACATAATCTCCTGATCTGCTAACCGCCAGAAAATGGGAGTCAGGAAGGCGTCGGGCATAGAATGGAAAAAACATATCAGAAGCCCATTGTTTTATTGATAGACACTCCAGATCGGTAAGCGGGTTACCCCTGATGCAGCTTGATCTCCGCCTGTTGCAGCGCTTCCGGCAGGCCGAACAGCACCAGTACGTCGCCGGCCTGCATGATCATGTCCGAACTGGGTTGCGAGCCGCGCAGGTTGTGGCGGCGCACGGCGTTGACTTCGACGTCCAGCGCGTCCAGGCCGATGTCCCCTAGCATTTTTCCGACCGCGGTCGAGTCTTCCTTCAGCAGCACGCTGAGGAAGCGCGACTGCATGCTCTCGGTGCTGTCGCCAACATCGCTGCCGGGGGTGCGCAGGTAGCCGCTGAAGGCGGCATAGCGGCGCGCGCGGCTTTCCTGCACGCGGCGGATCACGCGGGTGAGCGGGATGCCGGCCATCAGCAGCGCCTGCGAGGCGAGCATCACGCTGCCTTCCAGCACTTCGGCGACGACTTCCGCGGCACCCGCGGCCTTCAGCGCCTCGACGTGGGTGTCGTCGGTGGTGCGCACGATCACCGGCAGGTCGGGGCGCAGCTCTTTGGTGTGGCGCAGGATCGCCAGCGCGGAATGTTTGTCGCTGTAAGTCACCACCAGCGCCTTGGCGCGCATCAGACCGGCGGCCATCAGTACTTCGCGTTTGGCCGCGTCGCCGTATACCACGCTTTCGCCGGCGGTGGCGGCCTCGCGCACGCGCCTCGAATCGAGATCCAGTGCGATGAAGCGCAGCTTCTCCTGTTTCAGGAAGCTCCCCAGCGCACTGCCGCTGCGGCCGTAACCGCAGATGATTACGTGGCCGCTGCTGCCCATGCTCTGGATCGCGATCTGGTGCATTTGTATCGCGCGATTGGTCCACTCGGCTGCGGAGAAGCGCCTCGCGATGGCTTCGCCGTGCTGGATCATGAACGGTGCAGCCAGCATCGACAGCAGCATCGCGGCCAGCACGATCTGCATCGTCGGGTCGTTGAGCAGGTGCGCGCCGTCCGCCAGCGTCAACAGCACGAAGCCGAATTCGCCGGCCTGCGCTAGGCCGATCGCGCTGCGCAACGCCACGCCCCAGTCGCCTTCGAAGGCGCGCGCGAGCAACGCGACGATCAATGCCTTGAACAGGATCAGTACCGTCAGCGCTAGCAGTATCCAGTCGAAATCGCCGACGACCGCGCTCACGTTGAGTTTCATGCCTATCGTGACGAAGAATAGGCCGAGCAGTACGTCGCGGAACGGCTTGATGTCCTCTTCCACCTGATAGCGGTATTCGGTTTCGGAGATCAGCATGCCTGCGACGAAAGCGCCCAGCGCCAACGACAGCCCGGCCATCTCGGTGAAAAATGCCAGCCCCAGCGTGATCAGCAGCACGTTCAGCATGAACAGCTCGGAAGATTTCTGCCGCGCGACGATATGGAACCAGGAGCGCATGATGCGCTGGCCGAATACCAGCAGCAGCAGCAGCACGCCGGTTGCCTTGAGCGTGGCATAGGCCAGCGTGGCGGGCAGGTCGTCCGGGTTCGACGCCAGCGCCGGGATGATGATCAGCAGCGGCACCACGGCGAGGTCCTGGAACAGCAGCACGCCCATCATCTGCTGGCCGTAGGGCAGGTTCAGTTCGGCGCGTTCGACCAGCATCTTGCTGACGATGGCCGTGGAGGACATCGCGAGTACACCGCCCAGCGCCAGCCCGGCGCGCCAGTCCAGCCCGAACAGCGCAGAGACTGCCATCACCAGCAGCATCGTGGTAATGACCTGCGCGCCGCCCAGTCCGAACACCGTGCGCTTCATCGCCATCAGGCGCGTCAGACTGAATTCCAGGCCGATGCTGAACATCAGGAACACCACGCCGAACTCGGCCAGATGCTGCGTCTCGAGCGCGTCGGGTATCCACGCCAACGCGTGCGGGCCGATCAGGATGCCGACCGCGAGGTAGCCCAGCATCACCGGCAGATGCAGGACGCGGCACAGCACCACCACCATCACGGCGGTGGCGAGCAGGATCAGGACGAGAGAGAGGGTGCTATCCATGGAGTTTTTGCGTGTCTATTATTCACCCCCGATGATGCCGCAACTCGCGTTGTTTTCAAAATAAATCCCGCTCTGCGGCCGTGGCGATCGCATCGTTGCCGGAAACGCGCCCCGCCTTTGCCTCCCTTGCTATAATGCGCGCCATGAATAAATCCCTTTCCGCCGCGCCGCGTGCGCTCGATCTGGCCCGCGAAGTGTTGAGCATCGAGGCGGCTGCCGTGCAGTCGCTGGTCTCCCGTATCGACGAATCCTTTTTGCGCGCGCTGGATGTGATCCTGCGCTGCGAAGGCCGCGTGATCGTCAGCGGCATGGGCAAGAGCGGCCACATCGCGCGCAAAATCGCCGCGACCCTGTCCAGCACCGGCACGCCGGCCTATTTCGTGCATCCGGGCGAGGCCAGTCACGGCGACCTGGGCATGATCACCGAGGAAGACGTCATCATCGCGCTGTCGTATTCCGGCGAGAGTCAGGAGCTGATGACCATCGTGCCGGTGATCAAGCGCCAGGGCGCGAAGCTGATCAGCATGACCGGCAATCCGGCCTCCAGCCTGGCCGAAGCGGCGGACGTGCATCTCGATGCGCATGTGGACAAAGAGGCCTGCCCGATGGGGCTGGCTCCCACTACCAGCACCACCGCGGCACTGGCGCTGGGCGATGCGCTGGCAATGGCGCTGCTGGATGCCAAGGGTTTCGGTGCGGAAGACTTTGCGCGCTCGCATCCTGGCGGTAGTTTGGGGCGGCGTTTGCTGACCCATGTGCGCGACATCATGCGCAGCGGCGACCGCCTGCCCATGGTGGACGAAGGCGCAATGCTGAGCGACGCGATTCTGGAAATCTCGAAGAAGGGCGTGGGCATGACCGCTATCGTGGATGCCGAACAGCGCGTGCTGGGCATCTACACCGACGGTGACCTGCGCCGCACGCTGGAGAAGAGGCTGGACTTCGGCAGCACGCCGGTGCGCGACGCGATGTCGGCGAACCCGCGCTGCATCGGCCCGGACAATCTCGCCGCCGAGGCGGTGCAGATGATGGAGCAATACAACATCAGCCAGATGCTGGTGGTAGACGAACAACGCAAGCTGGTCGGCGCGCTTAACATGCACGACCTGCTGCATGCCAAAGTGATTTAAGCAGTTGTTAGACGTAAGACGTAAGTTGTTAGTTGGATAGGGCGTCGATTTTTAACTTACGACTTACGTCTCACGACTTAAGACTTAAGTTGTTAGTTGGATGCGGCGTCGGTTTTTAACTTACGACTTACGTCTCACGACTTACGACTATTTTCAGGAGATTTAATATGCTGACGAGCCGCGCAAAACTGATACGCCTGATGGCCTTCGATGTGGATGGCGTGATGACCGACGGCGGGCTGTACCTGTCGGATTCCGGCGAGGAATTCAAGCGCTTTAATTCGCTGGACGGACACGGCATCAAGATGCTGCGCGCCAGCGGGGTCGAAGTCGCGATCATCACCGGTCGCACCTCTCGCTGCGTCGAACTGCGCGCGCAGAATCTCGGCATTCAGCATGTCTATCAGGGCGTGGAGCGCAAGCTTGACGCGATGGTCGAACTGCTCGACAAGCTCAAGCTGTCGCGCGATGCCGCGGCTTATATGGGCGACGATGTGGTGGATCTATGCGTGATGCGCCATGTCGGGTTGGCGATCAGCGTGCCGGAATCGCCGCAGATAGTGCGCGAGCATTCCGATTACGTCACCCAGCGTAGCGGCGGGCACGGCGCGGTACGCGAAGCCTGCGAGCTGATCATGTCGGCACAGGGCGTGCTGGATGCCCAGTTGGCCCCCTATCTGAAATGACCTTCGCTTCCCGCCCCCGCTACTGGTTGCCACTGTTGCCGCTGCTCGGTTTGCTGGGCGTTACTTACTGGCTGGATCAGCAGGTGCGCCCGGAGCCTGCCAAGGCCGACGTCGTGCAGCGCCACGATCCGGATGCGGTGATGGAAAACTTTTCCGCGATCAAGATGGACGAGCAGGGCTCCCCCCGTTTCATCATGGCGGCAGCGAAAATGCAGCATTACCCTGACGACGACAGCACCACGCTGGACGCGCCGCGTTTGACCTCGCTATCGATTGAGCGTCCGGCAATTCATGTGGTTGCCCGGCGCGGCGTCGTTTCCGGCAGCGGCGATGAAATATTCCTACACGACGACGTCGAGGTGCTGCGCGAGGCGAGCGCGGGACGCGGCGAGCTGACGTTGCAGACCGATTATTTGCGCATCGTGCCCGAGCGCGACTTGGCCGACACCGATCATGCGGTCGCGATTTTCGACGGGCGCAACACCATACATGCGGTGGGGCTGGAGATGGACAATCGGGCACGCACCCTGAAGCTGCTGTCACAGGTGAGGAGCGTTCATGAGCCGCGTTAGCCTGTTGTTTGCCTTGCTGTCGTTCGTTCTGGCTGCGCCCTGTCTGGCCGAGCGGGCCGACCGTGACAAGCCAGCGCATATCGAGGCCGATCAGATGTTGGTGGACGATGCGAAGCAGGTCAGCACCTTTGTCGGCAATGTGCAATTCAATCAGGGCACGATGCTGATTCGCGGCGACAAGATTGTCGTGACGCAGGACAAGGAAGGGTTCAGGCATGCCGCGGTGTTCGGCAAGCCGGCGAGTTTTCGGCAGAAGCGCGAGGGGTTGGACGAGTATGTCGAAGGTTATGGCGAACGCATCGAGCACGATGCGCGTGCCGAGACGCTGGATTTTTATGTAAAGGCGCGCGTGGTGCGCGAGCGGGACGAGGTGCGCGGCGACCATATCACCTACAGCCAGAAGACCGAGGTGTTTCAGGTCAGCAGCGGTTCTGCGGGGGCGGACGGCGCGTCGTCGAAGCGGGTGCGCGCGGTGCTGCAGCCCAAGGCTAGGACGGGTGCTGCCTCGTCGCCGTCGGAGGCGCTGCCGATCGCGCCCAGCACCACCCTTACCCCGATGGAGCAGGAATGAGCGAGTTGCGTGCAGTCGGATTAAAGAAAAAGTACGGTTCGCGCATCGTGGTGCACGACGCTTCGCTGTCGGTGAAGAGCGGCGAGGTGGTCGGTCTGCTCGGACCGAACGGCGCTGGCAAGACCACTTCGTTCTACATGATCGTAGGGCTGGTCGCCGCCGACGGCGGCGAGATATTTATCGACGATCAGAACATCACCCATCTGCCCATCCATCGTCGTGCGCGTCTCGGTCTGGGCTATCTGCCGCAGGAGGCGTCGATCTTCCGCCGCCTGACCGTCGCGCAGAACATTCAGGCGGTGCTGGAGTTGCAGGGGCTGGACGACGACGAGTTGCAAAACCGGCTGGACGAGCTGCTGGAGGATCTGCATATCGGCCATATTCGCGACAATCCGGCGATCAGTCTGTCCGGCGGCGAGCGTCGTCGCGTCGAGATCGCGCGCGCGCTCGCGACCAATCCGCGTTTCATCCTGCTGGACGAGCCTTTTGCCGGCGTCGATCCGATTGCCGTGCTGGACATTCAGAAGATCATCCGCTTCCTTAAGGAACGTGAAATCGGCGTGCTGATCACCGACCATAATGTGCGCGAAACGCTGGGGATTTGCGATCGCGCCTACATCATCAATGCCGGCGCGGTGATGGCAGAGGGCAGTCCGGATGAAATCATCTATAATGAAGGCGTGAGAAAAGTATATCTGGGCGAGCACTTCAAGCTTTAACGCAAGATGGCATCCGGATACCAGAACAGGCAATGAAACACACGCTCCAACTCAGGACTTCCCAGCAACTGACGCTTACCCCGCAGTTGCAGCAGGCTATCCGGCTGCTGCAGCTGTCGACGCAGGATGTGCAGCAGGAAGTCGCGCGCATGCTGGACGAAAACCCGATGCTTGAATTGGCCGACGATTACGCCCCCGCGATATTTACCGGCGAAGCGAGCAACGTTCAGACAGCAGAGACCGCACCAGCACCTAGCTCCGACGACCGCGGTTCCGACGATCGGACCCCGGACGATTTCGGCATAGAAGCGGCCGACTGGGAAAGCCGCGACCGGGCGCGCAGCGTCGACGACGAGGATGAGTCTTACCCGGAGCATTCGGCGGGGCAACTCAGCCTGCGCGAGCATTTGCATGAACAGCTTGCCGCCGGGGCTTTGGATGGACGGGATCGCATCATCGTCGGGTTGCTGATCGAGGCGCTGGATGAGAACGGCTACTTTGCGCAGGATCTTGCGGAGTTGGTCGAGTTGCTGCCCACCGAACTGGAAATCACGCTGGACGATCTGGAGACTGCGCTGGTGCAGTTGCAGCATCTCGATCTGCCGGGACTGGGCGCGCGCAATCTGGGCGAGTGCCTGGTGCTGCAGCTCAAGGCGCTGCCGGAAGATACGCCGCAACGCGAGCTGGCGATCAGGCTGGCGGGTAGCCATCTGGATACGCTGGCGGCGCATGATTTCAACAAACTCAAAAAGCTGCTGCACTGCACGGATGTCGAACTGCGCGCCGCCCAGCACCTGATCGTCGGGCTCAATCCCAAGCCGGGCGCGGAGTTCGATCGGAGCGTCGCCGACTATGTGGTGCCGGATGTGATCGTCGAAAAGCACAAGAATAAATGGCGTGCCCGGCTCAATGTTGAGGCGATGCCCAAGCTGCGCGTCAATAGCATGTACGCAAATATCCTGCAGCAGCGCGACAACGGAAATGCCTCGCAGTTGTCCGTGCAGTTGCAGGAGGCGAAGTGGCTGATCAAGAATCTGCAGCAGCGTTTCGAGACTATTCTGCGCGTGGCGCAGGCCATCGTGGAGCGTCAGGAGAAGTTCTTCGAACACGGCGAAATCGGCATGCGCCCGCTGGTGTTGCGCGAGATCGCCGATGAGCTCGAACTGCACGAGTCGACGATCTCGCGCGGCACCACACAGAAGTTCATGTTGACGCCGCGCGGCATCTACGAATTCAAACATTTTTTTGGCAGCGGCCTGGCGACGGAGAGCGGGGGAACCTGTTCTTCAGCCGCGATACGCGAGTTGATCAGGCAACTGGTCAGTGCGGAGAACACCCGCAAACCGCTTACCGACAGCCGCATGTCGGAAATCTTGGCACAGCAGGGCATCGTAGTCGCCCGGCGTACCATTGCAAAGTACCGGGAAGCATTGCATATTCTCCCGGTGAATCTCCGTAAATCACTCTAAACAAGGAGCGCATCATGAACGTCAACCTCACCGGACACCATCTGGAAATCACCCCCGCCATCCGCGACTATGCGACCGGCAAGTTCGGCAAGATCAAGCGTCATTTCGATAACGTGATCGACGTGAATATCATCCTGTCCGTGGAGAAACTGCAGCAGAAGGCCGAGGCTACGATCCACATCAGCGGCAAGGACGTATTCGTCGAGTGCGAGGACGAGAACCTGTACGCCGCAATCGATGCGCTGGTGGACAAGCTGGATCGCCAGGTGCTGAAGCACAAAGAAAAAGTGGCGGCGCGCCGTCATGACGATTCCGGCAAGCCTGTGGAAGCCGAGTAATCAATAATGGGCGGCGTTGCCGCCCATTTTCAATTCCAAATTCCCATGAACCTGATCAGTAAAATTCTAGCGCCCGACAATATCCTGCTGGATACGGAATCGACCAGCAAAAAACGGGTGTTCGAACGGGTCGGCCTGCTGTTCGAGAACAACCAGCAGATCGCGCGCAGCCAGGTGTTCGACAGCCTGTTCGCGCGCGAGAAACTCGGTTCGACCGGTCTGGGTCACGGCGTGGCGATTCCGCATGGACGCATCGCCAAGTTGCGCGAAGCCACTGCGGCCTTCGTCAAGACCAGCCATCCGATTCCGTTCGACGCTCCGGATGGCGAGCCGGTGAGCCTGATCTTCGTGTTGCTGGTGCCGGAACGCGCCACCGATCTGCATCTGCAAATTTTAGGCGAACTGGCGCAGATGTTCAGCGACACGCAATTCCGCAACCGCCTGCTGGCCTGCGAAGACGGGCCCAGCATTCATCAGCTGTTCTATGAGTGGAATGGAACAGCATGAGTGAAGTCAATGTCCGGCAACTGTTCGACGATAAACAGGCGCGGCTGGAGCTCAGTCGCGTGGCCGGGGCTGATGGTAACGACCGCATCATCACCTCCGAAGAAGTTAATGCTTCCAACAATGGGTTGATCGGACACCTCAACCTGATCCATCCGAACTGGGTGCAGGTGCTAAGTGGGACCGAACTCGATTATCTGCGGGGCTTGAGCACGGAAGAATGCAATGCCGCGTTTGACCAGATCGCGCGGAACAATCCGACCTGTCTGATCGTGGCAGGAACCAACGACATTCCTGCCGAACTGATCGAATTCGCAAACCGTACGCATATCCCGCTGTTCTGCTCGCCCAAGCCCAGCGTGCATCTGATGTGGCTAATCCGCCATTATCTCGCGAAGGAGCTGGCCGAGTCGACTACGCGCCACGGTGTGTTCCTCGACGTGCTCGGTGTCGGGGTGATGATCACGGGCGAGAGCGCGGTGGGCAAGAGCGAATTGGGGCTGGAGCTGATCACGCGCGGAAACGGTCTGGTCGCCGACGATATCGTCGAGCTGCACCGCATCGCGCCGGACACGCTGGAAGGTCGTTGCCCAGAGCTGCTGCGCGACTTCCTCGAAGTGCGCGGACTGGGCGTGCTGAATATCCGCACGATGTTCGGCGAGACCGCGGTGCGACGCAAGAAAAGTCTGAAGCTGATAGTGAATTTGCACCGTCCTCCAGGCGGCGACTTGTCGCAGGTGGAGCGTCTGCCGCTCAACGCCAGCTATCAGGATATCCTCGGTGTAAACGTCAGCACGGTGAACATCCCGGTGGTTGCCGGGCGCAACCTGGCGGTTCTGGTCGAGGCCGCCGCGCGCAACTTCGTGTTGCAGCAGCGTGGTATCAACAGCATGCAGGAATTCATCATGCGCCACGACCAACTCCTGCACGACGATTGAGTATGTCGATGCAACTCATTTTGATCAGCGGTCTGTCCGGCTCGGGCAAGAGTGTCGCGCTGAAAACGCTGGAGGATGCCGGTTTCTATTGCGTCGACAACCTGCCGGCCGAGTTGCTGCCGAGTCTGATCGATCAGCTCTTGCCGGGAGGTTGCCGCAATATCGCGGTCAGCATAGATGTGCGCAATGCGCACAGCGTGCAGGTGCTGCCAACATTAATGCTCGAAATCATGCAGAGGGAGTTGGCGGTGCATTTACTGTATCTGGATGCCCGGACCGACACGCTGGTGAAGCGATTTTCCGAGACGCGCCGGTTGCATCCGCTTAACGATGGCGTAAAGACGTTGCCGGAATGTGTCGCCTATGAGCGCGAGTTGCTTACCGGGATCAGCAGCATCGGTCATCATATCGATACCTCCGACTTGAATGCCAATGCGCTGCGTGGTTGGATCAAACAGTTCATTCAGCTGGATCGCGCACGCCTGACGCTGTTGTTCGAGTCGTTCGGTTTCAAACATGGTATCCCGCTCGACGCCGACCTGGTGTTCGACGTGCGCTGCCTACCAAACCCATATTACAACGAGAGCCTGAGTCCTCTGAGCGGCCGCGATGCCCCGGTGATCGAGTTTCTCGAACAGACCGAATCGGCTCAAAAGATGTATGCCGATATCCGCGACTTCGTCGCCAATTGGTTGCCCAATTACATTGCCGACAATCGCAGCTATCTTACCGTCGCGATCGGCTGCACCGGCGGCCAGCATCGTTCGGTGTACCTGGCCGAAAAGCTCGCCCGTCATTTCGAGCAACAGCAGCAGGTGCTGGTGCGCCACCGTGAGCTCGGACGGCGGAGCGTGGACGGCTCGATTTCCGGCTCAACAACTGTAGGTGCTGGTGCGCCCCGTGAACTGGCATGAACCGTTGCGTGCGGATGTATTGCCGCATCTCAAGCCCGGTGACTGGCTGACACTGTTGCTTGGGGGGATCTGCGTGGTGGTGCTGGCGCTCACGCTGTGGAACGGCGAACTCGCCGATCGCGCCGTCATCCGCAGCGGTGGCAAGATATTTCGCGAAGTACCGTTGTCGCGTGACCAGCAGATCGAAGTTCCCGGTCCGCTCGGCACCAGCGTCGTCACCATCGAGAAACGCAAGGCACGCATCAGCTCCGACCCCAGCCCGCGGCAATATTGCGTGCGCCAGGGTTGGCTGCAACAGGCCGGCGAAATCGCGATCTGCCTGCCGAACGAGGTCAGCGTCGAGCTGGCCGGTAGCCGGAAGAAATATGACAGCCTCAACTACTAGAAACGAGGACTGAGTGCTGAGTGCTGAGTGGGCCACGCTGCCCCGCTTTTTCTCAGCACTCGGAACTCAGTCCTCAGTACTGTTAATAATATGACCACAACTATTAAACTGGACAGCTCCGCGGAAGATCATCACATTGCGCGCATGGCGGCGGTGGCGCTGGGGCTGGCGGTGCTGGAGAACGCGATTCCTTCGCCGTTGCCCGGCGTGAAGCCGGGGCTGGCGAATATCGTGACGCTGATTGTGCTGGCGCGCTATGGCTGGCGAGTCGCAGCATGGGTGTCGCTGCTGCGCGTGGTGGCGGGCAGCCTGCTGTTCGGCAATTTTCTCGCGCCCGGTTTTTTTCTCAGCTTGTCCGGCGCGGTGCTCAGTCTGATCGTGCTGGCCGCGGCGCAGCACTTGCCGTCTCGCTGGTTCGGTCCGGTCAGCCACAGCATCTACGCCGCGTTTGCGCATATCGCGGGACAGATGGCGATGGTCTACCTGTGGCTGATCCCGCATGCCGGCATCGCCTATCTGATCCCGATATTCGCCGCCGCTGCGCTGGTGTTCGGCGCGGTGAACGGAGTGATCGCCGCGCGGTTCATGAATACTGCCGTGGAGGGATTTTCGGCGAAGCCTTCGTAGCCCGGAAGAAGCGTAGCGGATTCCGGGGGCGAAGTGGCGATATGGGTGTTCCCGGATTACGCTGCGCTACATCCGGGCTTGTATGATTTTACTGCACCCATCAAGGTGCCGGGGTGGAGGGACGATCCGGGCTATCTGCCAATGTTGTGGACAGACTCACGTAGCCATGTCCCCATCCTGTCTTCATCAACGTCGATTTGGGATGCAGCGGCAGGCCTCACCAACCTGACCGCCGATAGATACAAGCTAACGCATGAAGACAGCCTCCCCCAGCGCGGTTGAGTGTACTGCGTTAACGCTTGTCTTCCCACAGCGCCGCGTTTGCCGCAGATACCTTACGTTTCCGCTGTGGCTCAAGGAGGCTGCCATGTCTGAACATCCAACGACCCCTATAATCTTCGGTGCTGATGTTGGCAGCACCGAAATCGTCATCGCCTGCGCTGACTCAAACCAGGCCGTGAAGACCATTGCCAATAATCGCCGGGAAATCGAAGCGTGGTTGGCGCATCTTCCCGGGAATTCCATCATCGGTATGGAAGCGACAGGCCGCTACCATTGCACGCTGGCCGATTGCGCGGCACAGCGCGGCTTTCGTGTTTACGTCATCAATCCCAAGCGGTTGTCGCTTTATGCCAAGGGCGTCGGCCAGCGCGGCAAGACCGATCCTTTGGATGCCCGTGTCATTGCGCGCTACGTGGTGCGCGAAGGGGACCGGCTGCATCCGTATGCCATTCCTACCGCCGTACAGCGCACACTACGTAACCTGCTGACCCAACGCGCAAACATCGTCAGGCATTGCGGAGCAATTCGCCAGTGCTTGCTGGCTACCGAATCTATCGACAGTCAGACGTTGAAGCGCGCCCACAAGAAGGCGCTGCAAAGCCTGCAAAATCTGATCGCGGAAATTGATATCCAACTTCGTAAGACGGTGAAACAGGATGCGGCGCTCGAACAGAAATGTATGAAGTTGCAAACGATAATCGGCGTCGGCCCGCTCAACGCCTTGGCGCTCACCCATCGGTTTGATCGCACACCATTTGCCAACAGCGATGCCGTGGTAGCGGCGTATGGACTGGACCCACGTCCGAAAGACTCCGGCAACAAGGTGGGCAGGCGGTGTCTGACCAAACAGGGCAACGCGGAAGACCGGCGATTGATTTATCTGGCAGCCCAAAGCGCCGCAAAGACCAAGACCTTCAGGCCGATGTATGTCGCCCTTCGGGCAAAAGGCTTCGCGACTACCGAAGCCATTGTTGTTATAGCCCGTAAGCTACTTTGCGTCGCCTTTGCCGTGTGGACTTCTAATCAGCCATTTAATCCAGAAAAACTTGGATTTCAGGCTTGCAGAAAACCATAGGATCTACGCGTTCTTGTGTGCGAGGTGTTGCTGCAATCCGTGCACCAGATTCTGTGCCAGTTCTGCCTGTAGTTCGTTGATCGGTACTGTGACGCCGAGTTCGCAGGCCTGGGTGACGCGCAGGCCTGCATAGCCGCAGGGGTTGATGTTGGCGAACGGCGATAAATCCATGTCCACGTTCAGCGCGAGGCCGTGGTAGCAGCAGCCGTTCTTGATCTTCAATCCGAGCGAGGCAATCTTTGCGCCGTCGACATAGACGCCGGGGGCGTCCTCGCGGCTGTGCGCGGCGACGCCGTATTCGGCCAGCAGGTCTATCACAGCCTGTTCCATCAGCCGCACCAGTTCGCGCACGCCGAGCTTCCAGCGGCGCATGTCCAGCAGCAGGTAGGCGACGATCTGACCGGGGCCGTGGTAGGTGATCTGCCCGCCGCGGTCGATCTTCACCACCGGGATATTGGTCGGGTTCAGCAGATGCTCGGGTTTGCCCGCCAGCCCTTGCGTGTAGGTTGGCGGATGTTGCACCAGCCAGATTTCGTCGCGCGTTTCGCTTGTGCGTTCGGCGGTGAAGCGCTTCATCGCGTCCCAGGTCGGCTGGTAGTCGACCATGCCCAGCGTCCTGATATGCGGTGTCACAGGACCATCACCACCATCGGGTGGTCACACAGCTCCTGATAGACCGCATCGAGCTGTTCGCGCGAGGTGGCGCGTATCGTGCAGGTCAGGCTGACGTAGCGCGCGTTCTTGCTGGCGCGCATCTCCATGCTGGCGGCGGCGAAGCCGGGGTCGTGCTTCGTGACGACCTCCAGCACGGCCTGGGCGAAGCCCGCTTGTTGCTGGCCGAATATCTTCAGCGGGAAGTCGCTGGGATATTCGACCAGGCTGTGGTTCAGTTCTTTCGATTGGTTCATTTGCGCATCACGTTGTGTTTGTATTCCTGGTACAGGCTGTGCAGCCGGGCGAACATCGGCCCCGGCTTGCCGTTGCCGACCGGTTTGCCGTCGAGATGAGTGATCGCCAGCACCTCCTTGGTGGATGAGGTGAGCAAGAGTTCGTCGGCGGAAAAAAGTTCCGCCTTCATCACGCGCCGCACTTCGCAGGGGATGCCGTTCGCGGCGGCGATTTCCAGCATCACGTCGTAGGTGATGCCGGGCAGCATCAGGTTGTCCTTGGGAGGGGCGAGCAGCGTGCCGTTCTTCACGACGAAGATATTGCTGGCGGCGCCTTCGGTCAGGAAGGCGTCCCCGTCTTCCGATCCATGGCGGATCAGGATGGTCTCGGCGCAGCCGGCGTCCACCGCCATCTGGCGCAGCAGCACGTTGGGCAGCAGCGCGATCGCCTTGATGTCGCAGCGCAGCCAGCGGTTGTCCTGTGCGGTGATGCAAGAAATACCGGATTCCAGCAGAGCGGCAGGCGGGGTGGGCAGCGGGCTGCTCATCGCGAACACCGTGGGCGGTACCGGCGGATTGGGGAATGCATGGTCGCGCTTGGCCGCGCCGCGGGTGATGTGCAGGTACAGGTACTGGTCCTCGCCTTCGTTGCGCGCGATCAGTTTTTCGACAATGCGCGTCCATTCGGTTTCGTCGTGTGGATTGGCGAGCTTGATGCCGTCCAGGCTGTGCTGCAGGCGCTTAAGATGTTCGGGCAGCCTGAACGCGCGGCGCGAATACACCGGAATGACTTCGTACACGCCGTCGCCGAAGATGAAGCCGCGATCCAGCACGGAGACCTTCGCTTCCGCGATGGGCAGGAATTCGCCGTTCAGGTAGATCGTCATGTCGCTCTCCTATTCGAACATCAGTCGGATGCTGTCCCAGCCGCGCGACAGCACGTTAGCCAAGGATACGCTGTCCAGTGCGACCAGCGGGTATTCCGCATAAGGCTTGCCCGCCAGCGTCAGTTTGAGCACACCCAGCTGCTGGCCGCCGGTGACAGGTGCGAGGATGGGCTGGCGCGTCTGCACCGAGGCCTTGATTTGAGCGAGTTTACCTTTGGGTATGCTCAAGAACAGGTCGTTGCGGAAGCCGACGCCGATCTCGCTCTCGCTGCCTTTCCAGATGCGCAGCTGAGTGACCGGCTGATCCTTCTGGTACAGGTGCACCACGTCGAAATTCTGGAAGCCGAAATTCAGCAGCTTCTGGCTTTCGATTGCGCGCAGATTGTCCGAACTGGCGCCGAGCAGCACCGCGATCAGGCGGCGGTCGTTGCGCTTGGCGGTGCCGACCAGGCAGTAGCCGGCGGTTTCGGTGTGCCCGGTCTTCATCCCGTCCGCATAGGGGTCCATCCACAACAGCCGGTTGCGGTTAGCCTGCGTCACATTGTTGAAGGTGTAGTCGCGCATCGCGAACAGATGCTGATGCTGGGGATAGTCGCGCACGATGGCGGCGGTCAGCAGCGCCAGATCGGTCGCGCTGCTGTAATGTCCGGCATTCGGCAAGCCGACCGGATTACTGAAGCGGGTGTTGTTCATGCCCAGGCGCTTCGCTTCCTTGTTCATCATGTCGACAAAGCCCGCCTCGCTGCCGGCGATGCTGAGGGACAGCGCGATCGCGGCATCATTGCCGGATTGCACGATCAGGCCGCGCAACAGTTCGTTCACGGTGACCTCCTGGCCGGCTTTGAGCAGCATGCGCGATTCGCCGCCCTGAGTGCGCACCGCGCTAGCGGGGACTGTCAGCGGCTGTTCCAGCGACAGCGTCTTGTGTTTGAGCGCGTCGAAAGTCAGATAGGCTGTCATCAGCTTGGTCAGCGAAGCGGGTTCCATGCGCGCATCGCCATTCTGGTTCACCAGAATCTGGTTGCTGGTGTAGTCGTACAGCAGATAGGACTTGGCGGACAACAGTGGCGCGGCGGGCATAGGGGGCGGAGATGCGAGGCCGGCGGCGGGCAACAGCAGGCTGGCTAATAGCAGAATGGATCTCATGGTCGGCTGATTTTCCTTGGGGAGGCGATTATAGTCCGTGCGTGCCGAGCAGCGAAGGCGGATTCGGCTTGCTTGCGGGAAATCGCCACAAGTCTAGGAAATGGACTAGGCCGGAATATATAGGCATTTAGGCATATTGAAATTGCGGCCAAGGGCGGATATAAAGGCCGCAATACTAATGAATGGAGGTTGATATGGCGCTGCTGGCGGGAGTAAAGGATTTTTTTGGATTCGATGAGATGCGTGCCTCACGCAAGGAACTTAATCTGTTGGGCGCTGCCGAGGCTCACATCCTGTGGAAGGCGCGCCTGGGGCATCATATCGAGGGCAATATTCGTGAGCCGCTGGAGCATGTGTTGGTCGGACAAAGCGGGTTCTGTCAGTTGGGCTGCTGGATCAATGGGCCGGAACTGGAGCCGTTCCGGGATATGCCGGAGTTCGATCAGTTGAAAGAAGCGCATCGGCAGTTTCACCAGTTCGGCGGGCTGGTCGTCGAGAAGCTCAAGGCAGGTGAACGCGCCGCCGCGCGGGAAATATTCCGGAACGAGTACAACCAGGCGTTACGCGCCATCATTCAGGCGCTGACTGGGATCAACAGGCACCTGCACGAAGGCTGATTTCTTCTCAATCCGCCCTAGATTCCGGTCATATGGGCGGCCTGTACCGCGAGTTCGTTGGACTGGGCGCGAATTTCTTCAGCTTCCGACGGATTGATGCCCAATTCTTCCCATTCGAAGTCCGTGATTTCATCTCCGGTATGTTCGGCGATGCCGAAATCCGGCAGAACTTTCTCGGCCACGCTGATCAACCTTACCAGCAGATTTTTCTCCGGCATCTCGTCCACATAGGGGGGATGGTGGTAGCCCAGCACCGCGGATATTTCTGCAGGCAGGTTCCAGTGTCGCGCAATCTGCGATCCGATATAGCAATGCGTGATCCCGAGCGTCTCCAGCTCGACTTCCAGCACCGGGCGTTTGGGCTGCAGGCGAATTTGGTGATGCAGTTCGTTGCTCAACTTATGGTCGAGATAGTGCAGCGCCATGAATCCGATGTCGTGCAGCAGTCCGGCCAGAAAGATTTGATCTTCGGGGGGGCGGATGCGGTAAGGCATAGCGGCGGCGATGGTGCGCATCACCACGGCGATAGTCATACAGTGCAGCCACAGGTCTTGGGGTTTGAAATCTCGGCCCGGCGGGAGTTTGGTGAAGTCGGACATCGAGGCGATGCCGATGGCAACCGATTTGACCCGGGTCAGGCCGAGCAGCAGGGCGGCATCATTGACGGTTGATATTTTGCGCGTCACGCCCATGATGGGCGAGTTTGACAGGCCGACCAGTTTGGCGGAGATCTGCGGATCTTGACCGATCAGTCGGAGCAGTTCCGTTTCGCCTTCGTCGGTGTTGAGCTCGAGAGCGAGTAGTTTTTGCGCGATGCTGGGCATCGCGGGGAGAGATTCGAGATTGGCCAAGGCATGTTTAAGCCTGGTGCGGGTACTTTCGTCGGTCATCGGATATTTGTGTGTGTCGCGTGGTTCGGCTTGTGGCTGGTAGCAGCCTAGGGCGAACTATACGAAAGAATCACGGAATCCGCGAGGGCTAATTCTAGTCCGTGCGTGAGGGCGGCTTGCCCAGCTTGCGTTGCAGGGTGCGGCGGTGCATGTTGAGCGCACGCGCGGTGGCCGAGATGTTGCCGTCGTGTTCAAGCAACACCCGCTGGATGTGTTCCCATTCCAGATTGCCGATCAGCGTGGGTTGTGCCTTGGGCGGAGTGTTTTCGTCGGGCGCGTGGCTGAAGGCCGCGACGATTTCGTCGGCATTGGCGGGTTTTGCAAGGTACTGGGTCGCCCCTAGCTTGATGGCCTCGACGGCGGTGGCGATGCTGGCATAGCCGGTCAGCATCACGATGCGCGTGTTAGGGTCGAGCTCGTGCAGCGCCTTGACCAGCACGAGCCCGGGGGCGCCATCCATCTTCAGGTCTACCACGGCATATTCCGGCGGGTTAGCCTGCGCCAACGGAAGCGCCTGTTCCACGCTGTGTGCCACGCAGACGCTGTAGCCGCGCTTTTCCAGCGCGGCGGACAACACCCGGCAGAAGGTGGTGTCGTCGTCAACCAGCAGCAGCGAAGCCTGTTCGTTGGATGCGCAGCTCATGACCGTAACGGCAGGGTGATTTCGGTGGTGGCGCCGCCGCCCTCACGGTTGAACAGGCGCACCTTGCCGCCCATCCGCTCCACCGTGGCGTTGGCGAGGAACAGCCCCAGCCCGCGGCCTTCCTCCTTGGTGGTGAAAAACGCCGAGCCGGCGCGTGCGGCGGCTTCCGGTGTGAGTCCCTGCCCGTGGTCGTGAATGGATAGCTTGAAGTTGTCGGCATCCCAGCGCGTCTCGATGTCGATCTCGTCCGGGGATGCGTCGGCGGCGTTGTTGAGCAGATTCAGCAGCGCCGCGCGCAAGGCGGGATCGATGCGCAACTGCGGGGCGGGTTGAATGCTGGATGCGCGATAACGGTAATGTACGGTGGGGTGCAGCAACTGCCACTCGTCCAGCGTCTCCGTCAGGAACTGCTCCAGCGATTGCTGCGTTTCGCCATCCTGCGCATGGGCGAGCAACTTGTCGAGGATGCGCTTGCATGCACGCACCTGCCCGTCGAGGATGTCCAGATTGTCGCGCCATTCCGGCTGCATGGCCTGTTCGCGTTTTAGTTCGCCGATCACCACCGCCAGCGTAGCCAGCGGCGTGCCGAGTTCATGCGCCGCTCCGGCGGCTTGCGTACCGAGCGCGACGATGCGCTCGTTGCGCAGGGTCTCTTCGCGCACCCGGGCCAGCGCCGCATCGCGTTCGCGAACCGCGTGCGCCATCTTCACCACGAACCAGGCGATCACCACCGCGCTGATGACAAAGCCTAGCCACATGCCGAATACATGCAGGTTGAAGATGCTGTCCTGAGGCAGGTTGCTCATGTCCATAGCGTTCATGTCATGGTTCATGTGGTCCATGCCGGACATGTCGCTACTCATGTCGCTGTTCATGTCGTGCAGGGTGGGCAGCGGCACGTAGTATTTCATCAGCAGCGTGTAGCTGCCGGTGGTCAGCGCGGTCATCGCCCAGGTGTAGCCGTGCGGCAGCGTGGCGGCGGCGATCACCAGCGGCAGCAGGAATAGCGAAATGAACGGGTTGGTCGATCCGCCGCCAAAGTAGAGCAGCACCGACAGTGCGAGCACGTCGGCGCAGAGCTGGGCGAACAGTTCAGCATTGGAAACCGGCCGGCTGCTGCGCAGGCGCAGCCAGGTCAACAGATTCAGTGCGGACAGCGTGGCGACGGTGGCGAGCATCGGCAGCCATTGCAATTCCATCTGGAGGAATCGGTACACCAGCACCAGCGCGGCGCATTGGGCCGCTACGGCGATGCTGCGCAACCATATGAGGCGGCGCAAATGGCTGTGCCCGGTCTGGGCGGCGAAGGGGGAGGAGTTCATGGGGTGCGATTTTACCGGGTTGCCGGGCAGCCCGGGTGCGGCAAAATGCCGCATTCACGGCGCCGATCTTCTGACCAATAATCCATCCCGCCGATGGATCGTATGGCAGGCCGAACAAGGGTTGTTCCGAAGCTTCGCATGCAGTGTCTCCTCCCGTCCTGTGCGCCACAAGCGGCCAGCCATACGATCTTCGCGCAACGGCCCCGGCGGGGACGTATAATTCGCCGCTCCAGAATTCTATCGACGGAAGACATCATGATCAGTTTGTATCGTATGGGTGGTTTGTTGGCGGCGCTGTTGTTGGGCGCCAATGTTTATGCGGCCGATGTGGCGGTGGAAGGAGTATGGTCGCGCGCAACCGCGCCGGGACAGGATGCTGCGATGGTGGATATGTCCATCACCAGCAAGCAGGCAGCGACGCTGGTGGGTTTTTCCAGCCCGGCATGCAAGGCGGCCGAGCTGCACAGCATGGTGCATGAAGGCGGCGTGATGAAGATGCGCGAGGTGAAGGAAATCGCCCTGCCCGCCGGACAGCGCGTCAGCCTTGGCGAGAGCGGTTTGCACCTGATGCTGATCGGATTGAAGGCGCCGCTCAAGGCGGGCGAGGACGTGCCGCTGACGCTGAACGTCCGGATGGCGGACAAGCGCATTGTGAAGGTCGAAGTCAAGGCCGCGGTCAAGCCGCTGACCGAAGCCAGGGCTGCGACTCAGGATGCCGGGCACATGCATCACTCTCATCACTGAGGCAGCGTCGAGGCGAGATGCATCGATGGGGGAGCGGGGCAGGTAAGTGTTCGCTCTTCCCGAACGACAGGCGGCGCGAGCCGCCTGTTTGTTTTCTGGTGTAGAATTCGCGGCAAATTTCATCGGCATTTCGCCTGACTGCGGATGCCTGTTTATCCCCTTTTTTCGAGGAAAAACCATGTCTCTCACTCCCTCCGCCGCCGACAAAAAAGCTCGTACGCTGTCCGAGGCGATGCCTTATATCCAGCGCTTCTTCGATAAGACCATCGTGGTGAAATACGGCGGCAATGCCATGACCGATCCGCAGCTGCAGGAAAGTTTCGCGCGCGACGTAGTGTTGCTCAAGCTGGTTGGGATGAATCCGGTGGTGGTGCACGGTGGCGGGCCGCAGATCAACGACCTGTTGAGCCGCGTCGGCAAGCAGGGTACTTTCATTCAGGGCATGCGCGTCACCGACGAAGAGACCATGGACGTGGTCGAGATGGTGCTGGGCAAGGTCAACAAGGATATCGTCACGCTGATCAATCGGCACGGCGGCAAGGCGGTAGGGCTGACCGGGCAGGACGGCGCATTCATCCGCGCCGAGAAGATGATGCTGGAGAGCAAGGAAGAGCCGGGCAAGATGCTGGACATCGGCCTAGTCGGCGAGATCACCAAGATCGATCCGGCGATCATCACCTTCCTGGATTCTGGCGACTTCATCCCGGTGATCGCGCCCATCGGCGTCGCGCCCGACGGCGAGACGCTAAACATCAACGCCGATGTCGTGGCGGGCAAGCTGGCCGAGGTACTGAACGCGGAGAAGCTGGTGCTGCTGACCAACACGCCGGGCGTGCTGGACAAGGACGGCAACTTGCTGTCCGGACTGACGCCGAAGAACATCGACGACCTGGTCGCGGACGGCACGTTGTCCGGCGGCATGCTGCCCAAGATCAGTTCGGCACTGGACGCCGCGCGCAGCGGCGTACGCTCGGTGCACATTATCGACGGCCGCGTGGAGCACGCGCTGCTGCTGGAGATCCTGACCGACGAAGGTGTGGGCACGCTCATCAAGAGCAAGTAATGGAAAAACCTGTCTGGATTTTCGATCTGGACAACACGTTGCATAACGCGACGCCGCATATCTTTCCGCACATCAATCGCAGCATGACGGCCTACCTGCAGGAGCATCTGCAACTGGACGAAGACGCCGCAAACGCGTTGCGCATGCATTACTGGCAGCGCTACGGCGCGACGCTTTCCGGGCTGATGCGCCACCACGGCACCAAACCGGAACACTTTCTGTGGCACACCCACCAGTTCCCCGAACTCGAACGCATGGTGCTGCGCGAGCCGCGCTTGCGCCATGTGCTACAAGCCTTGCCGGGCAAGAAGGTGGTGTTCTCCAACGCGCCGCAGCACTATGCGCATGCGGTGCTGAAGCTGTTGCGCATCGACGGCCTGTTCGACGACGTGATGGCGGTGGAGCAGACGCGTTATCGTCCCAAGCCGGACAGCTTCGGCTTCATGCGCTTGTTGCGGCGGCATCGCCTGAAGGCGGCGCAGTGTGTGATGGTCGAGGACAGCCTCGAAAACCTGATGGCCGCTAAACGGTTGGGGATGCGCACCGTCTGGGTGAGCGCCGAGACGCGCAATCCGCCCTGCGTGGACGTGAAGGTGCGGAACGTGATGGAGTTGCCGCGCGCAATGGCGCGGCTCAACTGAAGGGGAACGACATGGCGGCGAAACCGGGCGAAAGAAAGTTGCAGATACTCCAGACCGTGGCTGCGATGCTGGAGCAGCCCAAGGGCGAGAAAATCACCACCGCGGCGCTGGCGGCAAGGCTGGAGTTGTCCGAAGCGGCGCTGTACCGCCACTTCGCCAGCAAGGCCCAGATGTTCGAAGGCCTGATCGAATTCATCGAACAGACTGTGTTCGGGCTCATCAACAAGATTACCCAGGAAGAGAAGAGCGGCGTGCAGCAGGTCGACGCCATCGTCTCGATGCTGCTGGGGTTCGCGCAGAAGAATCGCGGCATGACGCGCGTCCTGATCGGCGATGCGCTGGTCAACGAAGACGAGCGCCTGCAAGTCCGCATCAACCAGTTGATGGACCGCATTGAGGCCACGCTCAAACAATCGATGCGCATCGCCGCGACGCAGGGCGAGATGGGTGAAGCCGTGGACGTGAGTGCGCACGCCAACCTGCTGCTGTGCTACGTGATCGGCCGCTGGCAGCAGTTCGGCAAGAGCGGTTTTGCACGTGACCCGCTGGCGGGGTGGGCGGCGCAACGCGCGATCTTGCTGGGTAAATGAAAAACTACTGCGGTGGTCACCTGCGGCGTTGCGCGGTGCTCGGAATCCTCATGTACTGAAGTACATTCCGGTTCCTGCGCTCCGTGCGCCTTGCATCTGACCATCCTCGCTACGTTTTTCAACAGCCTGTCGAAGGCCGGCAGGATGCATATAAAAGCATCGTGCACAGGATGTGATCCAGCTTGCGGATCGCGATTAATCGCGAATGATGAGCCGGGTAAGTCGGGTTACGCTAACCTGATCTACGATTGATTATGCTTTGCATGGGGGAGTGTTGCTTGTACTTTGCCGAGCAAAGCAATTATTGCAGCCTCTCATATCAAAGGGTATTGCTCTATGTTTGAACATATCGTTATTCGTCGAGCTGAAGGAGGTTCCTCAATCTCAGCTGGTCGTATTGCGGAGGCTCTACTTTACTATCAGAAAGTGCACCTCGTTATTGATCGCGGGACATTGTCTGGACTTATTCGGCAGATCGGAATGAAAAGTGTTCTCGCATTATTGCGGCGCTCCGAGGTGTCTGCTGTTTATTGCGAAGAACTTCTTGTCACAAAATCAGAGTCTGTGGGGGTAACCCAGTATCACAACTTAGTTGAAATGACGTTCGTCGGACATAAGAGCATTGGTAAGTTTAAAAATCCACAAGACCGCTTGAGATATGAGCTAGAACGTGAAGGCATTCCAAAATCTGATGCCAGCAATTTTTCAAGGTTATTTTTTGATCTTGTCCCCCTGCGGAAATTTTCTGGGGACTATTTCTTAAAGGGGGGAATTGCAAAGGCTGCAAAGCGCGATCTCATAGATGTGGAATATGCGAGAGAGGCCTTCCGTCAGGCTGTAGCGATTACTCCTGGTGGTTACTTGGCGGGTGACGATCTAAAACTAGAGGTAATTGATACAGAAAGAGGAATGGTCGTTTTCTTAAATATTGATCTGACTGCAATTAATCAAAGGCGAGAAAAAATCGATCCGTCTATTGGGACGCTATCAATTGCTCATTTGTTGACTAATATCTTGGAAGCTAGAGCTGACTTAGCTTTGTCCTCATTCTATGGGGGAGACTTTGTAACTTCTGCAGTTACCTCATCAATTATTCAGGTAAAGCATGCTGAGCTTCTGCGGCGATCAATAATAAATGAAACTTCACTAAAACAATTCTCGGAGATTATCTTGCCTGACTCTCCATGCTTGGCAGAAGTAATAGATTCGGGAGAGCAGTCTTTTGACGATTTCCTAAAGTTACTTGATCGTGCGGCACGATTTAAAGATTGGCTGAAGTCGGTCAATCCAGATGAGGGTTTAATTAAAACCTACATGCGAGATGTTGCATCAGAAGGTTGGATACAAAAGCTTCCAGCTAAAAGCCTCCGCTATATGTTTACAACAGCACTTGGAGCAACAAATCCTGTGACAAGCTTAGTTTCTGGATTCGCTGATACTTTTTTGGTGGAAAAGTTACTTGCTGGCTGGCGCCCAAATCATTTTGTTATGGGGAAACTTTCTCCGTTTGTAAAAGGGTATTGATAGTTGCGTAGGTCGGGTTAGCATAGCGTAACCCGACAATTCGCTCCGTCGGGTTACGGCCCTTGGCCTAACCCGACCTACAATTCTGCCGTCCAACATACAGTAAAGGTATAGCGAAAAAATGATCCTGATCCTCGGTTCCAACACCGGCGAGCAGTCGCCGGAATACCGCCAGTTGCTGGCGCATCTTGCGACGCTGCCAGGCATACAGACGCGCGTGCATGTCGAGCGCGGCAGCGAGCAGAATCTCACCGAGATCTACCTGATCGGAAATACCAAGGCGCTGGATATCGAGGACATGCAGAGCCTGCCCTGCGTCGAGCGCGTGGTGCGGGTGTCGGAGGAGTACCGCATCCTCGGGCGGCACAAGGACGAGCAGCGCCCCACCCATTTCGACTACAACGGCGTGCGTTTCGGTCAGGACACGCTGCATGTGTTCGCGGGGCTGTGCGCGGTGGATAATCGCGAGCATGTCGAGATCATGATGAAGGCGGTGGCCGACGCCGGCCAAGTGTGCACGCGCATGGGCGCATACAAGCCGCGCACCAGCCCCTATGCGTTCCAGGGGCACGGCAAGGCGTGCCTGCCCTATGTGTTCGAACTCGCGGGCAAGCATGGCATCAAGGTGATCGCGATGGAGATCACCCATGAGTCGCATCTGGACGAGATCAACGAGGCGTTGCGCCAGACCGGCAACCCGACCGGGGTGATGCTGCAGATCGGCACGCGCAACACGCAGAACTTCGAATTGCTGAAGATTGTCGGGCGTCAGACAGCAATGCCCATCCTGCTCAAGCGCGGCTTCGGCATTACGCTGGACGAGTCGCTGAATGCGGCGGAGTACTTAGCCTCCGAGGGCAACCGCAAGGTGATTTTCGGACTGCGCGGGATGAAGACCAACATGGGCGATCCGCACCGCAACCTGGTCGACTTCGCGCATGTGCCGGTGGTGAAACGATTGACGCGCATGCCGGTGTGCATCGATCCGTCGCACTCGGTCGGCACGCGAGCCGCTTCGTCGGATGGCATCCTCGACGTGATGCATGCCACCGCGCAGGGCGTGATGGCCGGCGCGAACATGGTGCTGGTGGATTTTCATCCCGCGCCGCCCAAGGCGCTGGTGGACGGGCCGCAGGCGTTGCTGCTGAAAGAGTTGCCGTACTTCCTCGAAGACGTGCAGATCGCGCGCGAGGCTTATCTCCGGCGCGTGGTGTTGCGGCAGCGCCAGGAGTAATCATCCGGGCTCAGGCGAGCGGACAGTTCGGCGCCTGGGCGGCCAGCGCGGATTTCAGCCTGAGTATGTTGACCGGCTTGTGCAGCGCCGGCCAGTCGCAATTTGCGGCTTCACGGATAAACTCGGCCGAGGTGTCTCCCGTCATCAGCACCGCATGGAGGGGGCGCCCCAGTTTTTGCCGAACCAGATTCAGAAACTGGATGCCATTGAGCGAACCGCCCAGCATGTAATCGATGATGAAATAATCGGCGTGTTCGATACTGGCGTGGTGCAAGGCGTCTTCCGCACTATGGAAACAATTTACTTTTCCTCCCATCCCTTCCAGCAGCGAGACCATGGCCTGCGCGACCAGCATGTCGTCATCCAGCACAATAAAACGCTTGCCTTGCATGAATAATTTAGCGCTGGGCTCCTCCGGTGTGGTGGCAGCAACGGTTTGCTGTCCAGCCCTGATCGAGGTGACGTCCAGCGGCAAGCTGAATTCGAAGACGGAACCGCGCCCGGCCTGAGAGCGACAGCTGATCTCGCTGTTCAGCAGCGCCAATGCGCGTTTGACTATGGACAGCCCCAGACCGAGTCCTCTGGTGCGGTCACGCTGCGGATTGCCGACCTGGTAGAACTCGTCGAAGATGTGTTCGATGCATTCCTCTGAAATGCCTATGCCTGTATCCCAAACCTGAAACAGCACCCCACCTTTGCTCCGTCTGGCGCTGACCATGATGGGGCTGTTCGACGTGAATTTGATCGCGTTCGAAACGAGATTCATCATGACCGAGTTGATCAAGCCGATGTCGCTGCGGATGACCAGTCTTTCCCTGATTGGAAAGTGCAAGCGGAAGTCGATCTGTTTTTCCGCGGTCAATGCTGCGAAATTCTGTTCCAGCCAGCCGAATATCTCGGCCACATCGATCGAGACGAATTCCGGTTTGATCACGCCGGCGTCGAGTTTCGAAACATGCAGCAGGGTGTCGAGCAGGCCGTTGAACGTGGACATGGCCTGATCCAGTTGCAGGATGATCGCGCCTTGCTGGGCAGTGGGATTGGTCAGCTTGAGCGTGTCGATGAACAGATTGGCTGCGGCCAGAGGTTGCCGTAAATCATGCCCCGCCGCCGCAAGGAAACGGGATTTGGCCAGCTCTTTTTCTTCCAGTTGGTGCATCGATTCGATCAGTGCGTGCTCGATTTTCTTGCGTTCGGTGAAGTCGATAAACGTGCCGACATAGTTCGTAACCTTGCCGTCCTTTCCGACCACCGCGGTGATGTTCAACCATTCCGGATAAATCTCCCCGTTCTTGCGCCGGTTCCATATCTCGCCCTGCCAGCTATTGTCTTGGTGCAGGCATTTCCACATGCGTCGGTAAAACTCATCGTCCTGACGACCGGATGTGAGCATCGATGGCTTGTTGCCGATTGCTTCCGCGGCGCTGTAGCCTGTCATTTGGGTGAACGCATGGTTGATCCGGATGATTACTCCGTCCTCGTCGGTCACCATCATGCCCTCGTCGGTCTCGAAGGCGATGGCGGCGATGCGCAATGCCGCCTCGCGTTCTTCCTGCACCGACATCATGTTGTTGAAGGCGTGCGCCATCGCGGCGATGTCCTTCGGCCCGCCCGGCTTGGCGCGCACCTGGGATTCGCCCATCTGGGCACGCTCCATGCTGTCCGACAATTCGTCGAGCGGACGCGCCATGTTGCTGGAAAGAAAACGTATCAACAGCAGGAACAACAGCGCGAAGGAAAACGAGGTGGTCAGGTTGGTGGCAAATATGTCCGACGTCAGTCTATCCATCGCCGCCTTGTTCATTGCCACGGCAACGCGCCCGAGAAACTCGGGCGGAGCGGCTTCGCCGAACGGCGATTCGGAAAAAGGCTGCGAATAAACCGGGGCGGCGAACAGCCATGCGTCGGCGCTTTCGACTTCGAGCGCGGCGGCCTGCAGACTGCCGGCCGGTTCCGAACGAGCCAGGAACTGACCCGGTTTGCTGTTGCCGCGAGACAGCAACAAGCGCCCGTCGGCATGGAATATCTTCACGCCGACCACCCCGGGAAAAGCCAGCGTGGCATTTACCGCGTCTTCCGCGTTGACGGATGAATCGAAGACCAGCGCCAAGGCGCTCTGGCGGGCCAGGTTCTCGGTGATGCGCCGGCCCTGTTCGATCAGGTCGTCGCGCACCCGTTTATTGCCCTGCCATGAGCCGACGATAGAGGAAAGCAACGCCAAAAAGAGGATGCCGAGCGTAACCGTGATACCTAGTTGGCGCTGGAAGGTGAGCTTTTTTGAAAATGACGCGAGTATTTTTTTCACGATAGTCGCGTCTTACGGTTCCGGGAACGTCATGTCGAAACCTTGTGCGTGGACGGCATCGACCCCGAGGTGTTTTGCGGTGCGCAGGTTGAGCGCCGTCAGCACTTCGCGCAACGGCGTCATGCCGGAGGCAGCGCCTGTGCCGGAAGCCAGCAGGGGCAACGCGGAAACGGCCAGTCGGCGGCCCAATTCAACGTTGTCTGGGTACATGGAAAACAGTGCGCCGCGTTTGACATGGTCGAAACTGCAGGAGAACACCGCCAGGTTATGTGCCCAGGATTCCTGCAGCACCAGCGGCAACACCGTGCCTTCTTCCACTGTGGTGGAATCCTGCGGCAGCCATAACGCATCCTGGCGGCGATCGGCGGTGGCGAAAATATCCTGATAAGCGCGCATCGCGCTACGCAAGTCCTGTGCTTCGTAAACGATCAGCTCCAGTTCCTGGCTGCGCGCGGCGCTTTTGGCCAGCCGCATCATCCACTCGCTTTGGCGCGGATCGTAGACGACGAACACCCTCCGCACCTTGGGCATCATCCCTTTCAGCCGCGAGAACAACAGGGCCGGGTCCGGCGACAGGATATTCACCTGCATATTGCGCACGTCATTGTTCTGCGCTGCCAGTACCCCACCGACCACCACATCCATATTGTGATCCAGCACGGAAGCTGCTTTCATTCCCTGCCGTCCCAATGCGATCACCACCCTGACTCCCTGACGGCGCAATGAGTCGTTCAGTTCGCCTGCATCCACTTCCGCCCCAACCGCGACAGTGATTACCCGCCCTCTGGCTTTCTCTTCGATACCGCTGATAATCTCTGCAAATACGCTGCGATAGGGTTCGGCGACATCCGGGTAAATCACCGCGATGTGATTGGCTTCCGATGACAGTGTCATGCTGTTCAGGCTGGTGTGGATGATGGCTTTAGCCGCGGCCCATGCAGGAATTGTGGCGATCGTTAACAACGAAGCCGCCAGCAGCCAGCTGGCGGCATTTATGCGCCGGGAAGAATAAAGCCCGGCACAAAATCGTGTTACGAATTTCCCCATGACATTATTTTTCGATATTGCTCTGTGGAATTGGCCGCACGAGCAATCATTTACCCCTGATCAAGTTTGATGGCGGATTCTTTATTGTTTTGCGCTACGCCGTATGACAACCGGCGGAGCAAGATTTTGCGTCTTGCTCCAGTTCTTCGTCTGAGCGCTATTGCACTCGACTTATAACCTCCCTTAGTGTCTGGAACAATAGGTCGAAATATCTATATATTTCGGCCTAGGGAAAATCCTAGATCAAGCCCATCGCTACTAGAGCAATGAAGGCTGCGAACAGCACAAAGTGGCTGATGCCCTCGATCGCATTGGTCTCGCCGTCGTGCAGGTTGTTCATCACCGTGAGGAAGGTCAGCAGCAGCATGCCGGCCTGGACCGGGGTGAGCGCCATGTCGATGCGTTCGCCGCTGAACAGCGCGATGGCCTCGATCACCGGCAAGGTCAGCAGTACGGTGGCCAGCGAGGCGCCCAGCGCGATGTTGACGGTGGTCTGCATGCGATTTTGCTGTGCCGCTTTCAGCGCCGTGAGTATTTCCGGGCTGGCGGAAATCAGCGCGACCAGCACGGCCGGGATCGCCTTCGGCAGGTCGCTGCCTGACAGCCCTGCATCCAGCAGCACCGACAGCACTTCCGACAGCAGGCCGACCAGCACGATCGCGCCTATCATCACTGCGACGTGCAACACATTCGGGCTATGCGCCTCATCGTGCGCTTCGTCGTCGGTCTCGCTGGAGTATTCGAAGAAGGTGCGGTGCTCCACGGTCTGCAAGCGCAGGAATGCGAGGTACATGATCGCCATGATGCCGATGGAGAAGGCCGAGTAGATCTGCCATTTCGATTCTGGCACGAAGTCCGGGATGAACATGCCGACGCCGATCGCGACCAGCAGCATCGCGATGAAGGAGTTGGCCGAATCCACGTTGTATTTGGTGCTGCCGTGCTTCAGTCCGCCGACGATGGCGGCGAGGCCTAAGATGCCGTTGATGTCGAACATCACCGCGGCGAACACCGTGTCGCGCGCCAGCGTCGGGTTGGGTTCGCCCATCAGCAGCACCACCAGGATCACGACCTCGACCGAGACCGCGGCGAGCGTGAGGATCAGCGTGCCGTAGGGCTCGCCGAAGCGCATCGCCAGCACTTCGGCGTGATGGGCGATGCGGAACGCGACGCCGATGATGGCGGCGAGGATCACCAGCAGCAGTCCCCACAGCATTCCGCCGCCGTGTTCGACGGCCCCATGTTCGAGTGCGAAGCCCAGTCCGAGGACGATCAGGGCGATGGCGATGGGGAGTTCGGATTTCAGGTATTTCATCTGGGTTGGTGTCGAAAAAGATGTTGCGCACACTAGCGGCTCGGTGCTGCAACGTCAATACGAAACCCGTTGAATTTGTTGACCGGTCGGCTTGCGGGCCATATCATGAGTCGGGCGGAGCTTTGTTCGTCGGTTCAGATATTTACAAGGAGGCATCATGGTAGAGCAAAAAGCAAAAACTGTAGCTGGCAAGAAAACCGTCGCGACTGCAAAGTCGAAAACTGTGGCCCCGGTTACAAAAAAGGCTGCCGTAACTGCCGTGAAGAAAACTGCTGCGCCTGCGGCGAAGAAAGTTGCTGCACCGGCGGTGAAAAAAGTTGCAGCGCCTGTTGCCGAGAAGAAAGTGACAGTCAGAAAAGCCGCGGCCCCCAAGGCCAAAAAGGCTGCAACTCCGTCGCCGGAAGAGCGTTACCGGATGGTCGAGATGGCGGCTTATTTCATCGCCGAGCGTCACGGATTCCAAGGGAACTCGACCGAACATTGGGCTGCTGCCGAGCGGGAAATTGCGGGCATGCTGGGAGAGTAAGTTCAGGGCGATTTAATCCGCCTGGTTTTCCATGCGGAGAGGCGGGAAGATTAAATGCCTGCGCCGATGGATTTGTCTGCGTGATTCGGCTTTGGCTTGTATGGTCTTTTGATCTGCAATTCGAATTCGGTTAGCGGGACCGCTTTGCTGAACAGGTAGCCCTGGAAGGCCTGGCAACCGTTCTCCCTCAGAATTTCCAGCTGTTCTTCCGTCTCCACCCCTTCGGCGATCACTTCGAGATTGAAGTTGATCGACATGTCGATGATGGTCTTGACGATGATCGCATCGCTCTTGTCGGTCACGATGTCGCGCACAAACGACTGGTCGATCTTGATCTGGTTCAGCGGCAGTTGTTTCAGGTAGCTGAGCGACGAGTATCCGGTGCCGAAATCGTCCATGGAGAATTGCACGCCGAGCTGTTTCAGCGCGAGCATTTTCTGCACGGTTTCCCCCACGTCGGCCAGCACGACGCTCTCGGTCAATTCCAGTTTCAGATACGTCGGATCGATGCCGTATTCCGTCAGCATGTCCCCGACCTGCGCCACGAAATTCGGCTGGCGGAACTGCCGCGCGCTTACGTTAACGGCAAGCTGCAGATGTCGTGAGGAGGGGGATTGCTGCCATTGCTTGAGCTGGCGGCAGGCGGTTTCCAGCACCCATAGTCCGATCGGCAGGATCAGGCCGCTTTCTTCGGCCAGCGGGATGAACTGCGCCGGAGAGACGAAACCGCGTTCTTCGTTGATCCAGCGCAACAGTGCTTCGGCGCCGACGATACGCTGTTCGCGGTCGACCTGCATCTGGTAATAAAGTTGTAACTCTTCCTTGGCAATCGCCTGACGCAGGGCTGTTTCCAGCATCGCGCGCGACTCGACGGCCTTTTGCATGTCGGTTTCGAAGAAGCGCACCGCGTTGCGCCCGGCGGACTTCGCCTGATACATTGCGGTATCCGCACGTTTGAGCAGTTCGTCCACCGTCGTGCCGCGTCCATGGAACAGACCGACGCCGATACTCACGCTGCTGTGGTGTTCGTGCGCGCTGAGGAAGTAGGTTTCGCTGAGTGCTGCGACGATCTTTTCGGCGATGTCTTCCGCCTGGTTGGCGGCCAGCAGTTCGCTGCTGCCCAGCCCCTGCAGGATTACCACGAACTCGTCTCCGCCGAGGCGCGCCACCGTGTCGCTTTCGCGCACGCTGGATCTGAGTCGTCTCGCGACCTCGATCAGCAGCATGTCGCCGACGTCGTGTCCCTGCGTGTCGTTCAGTATCTTGAAGTTGTCCATGTCCATGAACAGCAACGCGCCAAACGAGCCGCTGCGTTCGCTGGCGATCAGCGACTGGATCAGCCGGTCCATCAGCAGGCGGCGGTTCGGCAGCTCGGTCAGGGTGTCGTAGAAGGCCAGCCGCTGGATCTCTTCCTCGGCGCGCTTGCGCTCGCTGATGTCCATGAAGATCGCCACATAGTTGGTGGTTTCCTGCTGCTCGTTGCGCACCGCGGAGATGGTCAGCCACTTCGGATAGAGCGAGCCATCCTTGCGCTTGTCCCACATCTCGCCGGACCAGATGCCTTTCTTTAGCAGCGTGCCCCACATTTCCTGATAGAACTGCTGGTCGTGGCGGCCGGATTGCAGGATATTCGGATTCTGGCCGATGGCCTCTGCGGCGCTGTAGCCGGTCAACTGCTCGAAGGCGTGGTTGACGCTGATGATTTTGGCCTGCATGTCGGTGACCACGATGGCTTCGTGGGTCTCGAAGGCGATCGATGCGATGCGCAGCTTTTCTTCGGTTTGCTTCTGCGCGGTGATGTCGGTGCTGATGGCGATGTAGGAATTGGAACTCGGCAGCGGCACGAAAGTGTTCTTTACCCAGTACAGGCTGCCGTCTTTGGCGCGATGGCAGGTCTCGCCGTGCCACACGATGCCGCTCCTGATGGCCTCCGACATCTCGCGGTAAAACGCGGCATCGTGCAGTCCGGATTTGACGATGCGATGGTTTTGCCCGATCAGTTCTTCGCGCCGGTGTTGGCTGATCGCGCAGAACTTGTCGTTGACGTAGGTGATCGTGCCGTCCTGGGCGGCGATCGCGACGATGGCATGCTGGTCGAGCGCGAATTTCTGCTGGTTTAGTTCGCCGAGCAGATGCTGCAGATCGATGTCTCTGTCCTCCTTGTCGAGTTGGGAGCGGCTCAGGCGGAAGCTGATCGCGAACGCCAGCGCCAGGAACAGGCCGACCAGCAGCGCAGTTTGCTTGCGCAGGGCTTGATGCTGAGAGCCCAATGTCGCGGCATCGATATATTTCACCATTTTCATCCGTCCGGCGTTTTCCCTGGATGGTGCAGGATGGTCGGTGATGACATGGTTGGGATAGACGGTGTCGAACATCCACAGGCCGCCGTCGGCATCGAAAAAATGCCCGGAAGGAGCCTGGGCAATCTTCTTCCAGACCTCCGGTTGCTGGACTGCCATGTTGGCGCGGTGCGGCAGCATGAAGCCGAATTCTTGCGCTGGAATATTGCTCCTGAGCCAGTAGCCCCGTTCGTTGAGCAACATCCAGGCGGTGCCGGCGGTCGCGGAGACCTGGTCGATGTGCTCGAACAGGTCGCGCGCCGAATAGGAGATCACGGCGATGCCTCGCGCGCGACCGGACGGATCGAACAGCGGCGTCGCGGCACGGAGAATGGGGCGCTGGCGGCGTTCGACGGCGTCGTGTTCGATTTCGAGGTCGAGCGGCGAAAGATAGGTCTCGCCCCGCTTGAGTTTCATCGCCTCGTCGAAGTAATAACGGGCGGCCTTGTTTTCGGCGGCACCGGGCGGGACGATGGACACATGGTCGTTTCGTTCGACGCGGACTTGCTCCTGTCCCTTCTCGTCGATCCAGCGTGTCTTGTGGTAGATACCCTTGGCCGCGATGAAGGCGGCTAGGTCTTGTTCCAGCTTGCCGATCCTGGCGCGGTCGGGGCGCTCGATGGCCTCGGCGAGCAGTGTTGAATGAGCCAGATACTGGGTGTCGTGTTTCAGCGTCAGCAGTGTGCGGTTGACCGATTCCACACCGGCATGCACATGGTCCTTTTCGTGGGCGATCAGCGCCTTGAGATCGCCTTCGGATTCGAACGCATAGAACACGCTGCCCAGTGCTGCGATGATCAGCGCAGCGGGCAGGAAGTTGCTTATCAGGCGTTTGACGAATCTGGATTGCACGTGGAGCCCTATGCGGTTGATCGGTATTGCGATATTGCCGGGCGCATTTTACCCGTTATTACTGCCGGGCGAGGCAATCCAGGTAGATCGCCGCGTCCGGCTGGGTGCGGTTGTGCTGCGCCTGCCAGATCATCTCGGTCAGGCATTCCATCATCGCGTGTTGCGCATCGTGTTCCGATTCGAATTTGTGCGTCAGCCGGACGAAATGGGCGCGTATGCCCGGCGGCTGGTCGATGGAAATCTGCTCTTCGATGGTCAGGTGCATCATCAGGTGCAGGAAGGGGTTGATCTCGCCGTGCTGCGGACGGTAGTCGCGGTCCAGATGGGACTCGCGGTTCTCGAACACGGCATGGTGTTCCGGATGCTTGGCGATCAGCTGTGCGGCAAGGTCCTCCAGCGGCGTCAGCAGTAAGCCTTCGCGGCGCTTGCGCCAAGATTCGATCAGGAAGTCGCGCGCTTCGTCGCGGGTCGGATTGAAGAGCATGTCAGAGCACCTTGTCCTTGTATTCGCACAGGTCTTCGATGATGCACACGCCGCACTTCGGTTTGCGCGCCTGGCACACATAGCGGCCATGCAGGATCAGCCAGTGGTGCGCGTCGTGCTTGAACTCTTCCGGTACCACCTTGATTAGCTTGTTCTCGACTTCGAGCACGGTCTTGCCGGGGGCTAAGCCGATGCGGTTGCTGACGCGGAAGATATGCGTGTCCACCGCGATGGTCGGCTGGCCGAACGCGGTGTTGAGTATCACATTGGCGGTCTTGCGGCCCACGCCGGGCAGGGCTTCCAGTTCCTCCCGGGTCTGCGGGACCTCGCCGCCGTGGCGTTCCAGCAGCAGGCGGCAGGTCTGGATCACGTGCTTCGCCTTGGTCTGGTACAGGCCGATGCGCTGGATGTATTCGCGCAATCCCGCTTCGCCCAGATCGAGTATCGCTTGTGGCGTGTTGGCGACCGGATAGAGTTGCCGCGTCGCGGCGTTGACGCTGATGTCGGTGGCTTGCGCCGAGAGCATCACCGCGATCAGCAACTCGAACGGCGTGTGGTATTCCAGCTCGGTGGTAGGGTGCGGGTTGGCCGTTTGCAGGCGCAGGAAGATCTCGCGGCGCTTGGCTGCGTTCATGCCGTCTGGGAGGCCGCCTCGACCGGAATGGACTTGCGCGCTTTCTGCTCGGCGCGCAGGTCCAGCCAGTTGCGCCCGGCGATCAGCAGGCCGAGCACGATGAACGCGCCGGGCGGCAGCACCGCGAGCAGGAAGCCGTGATAGTCGGGGATCACCGTGATCACCCAGGACTTCGCCGCTTCGCCGAACACCATGTCGATGCCGGACAGCAGCGTGCCGTGGCCGAGGATTTCGCGGATCGCGCCCAGCACGCCCAGTACGGCGGTAAGTCCCAGGCCCATCGCGATGCCGTCCAGCGCCGAGGCGGCGACGCCGTTCTTCGATGCGAACGATTCGGCGCGCGCCAGCACGATGCAGTTGGTGACGATCAGCGGCAGGAAGATGCCCAGCACGATATACAGCGAATAGGCATAGGCGTTGATCAGCAGTTGCACGATGGTGACCAGCACCGCGATCAGCAGCACATACACCGGAATGCGCGCCTCGTTCGGGATGAATTCGCGTATCGCCGCGACCGCGGCGCCCGACAGCGCCATCACCAGCGTGGTGGCCAGCCCCAGACTGACCGCATTCACCACCGAGCTGCTGATCGCCAGCAGCGGGCACAGGCCGAGCAGCTGGACGATGCCGGCGTTCTGTTTCCACAGGCCGTTGTGGAAGATGTCACGGATTTCCTGATAGGTCATTTGGCTTCCTCCTTCACGGCGGGCGCAGTCGGTGCGAACAACTCGTCATGGTGCTGTTCCGCGTAGCGCAGCGCCTTGTGCACCGCCTTGACCACCGCGCGCGGCGTGATGGTCGCGCCCGCGACGTAGTCGAATGCGCCGCCGTCCTTCTTCACCTTCCAGTCGCTATCCTTGCGGCCGGCCAGGGACTGGCCGTCGAAGCCGGCGATCCAGTTGCTCTTGGCGATCTCGATGTAGTCGCCCAGTCCCGGCGTTTCCTTGTGCGCGACCACGCGCACGCCGCCCAGGCGTCCGTCGCGGTGGACGGAAACGATCAGGTCGATGCGGCCGCTGTAGCCGTCCGGCGCGATGGCTTGCAGCACTACGATGGACGGTTCGCCGTTCAGTCGGCCGCGATAGATCGTCGTCGGCCCTTTTGCGCCCAGCAGCTCGTCGGCCGCCAGTTCGGCGGTGTCCTTCATGATGTCGTTGTCGTAGGCCGAGGCCGGCGCGATCTGCGAGACAAGTTTCAGTTTTTCCTTTTCCACGCTTTGCGCAATGGTGTCGTGCGTCAGGTCGTAGGTCAGCGCCAGCATGGCGGTGCCGATCAGCGTGAAGAACAGCAGGTTGGCCGCGGTGTGCAGCGAGGCCTTTGCCATCGAGCGCCTCATTGCGCACCTCCGTTTTTACCGGCGGGCATCTTCTTGCCGAACACCTTGGGCTGGGTGTAGAGCACGATCAGCGGCACACAGATGTTCATCAGCAGCGTGGCGAAGGCGATGCCGTCAGGGAAGCCGCCGAACGCGCGGATCAGGTAGGTCAACAGTCCTGCGCCGGCGGCGAAGATCAGCTTGCCCCGGTTCGTGGTCGGGCCGGTCACCGGGTCGGTCAGGATGAAGAACGCGCCCAGCATCGCCGCACCCGAGAACCAGTGGAACAACGGCGTGACGTAGTGGGCCGGATCGGCCAGGTGGAACAGGCCTGCGGTGGCGAACAGCGCACCTAGATAGGCGACCGGGACATGCCAGGTGATGATGCGCGCGGCGATCAGGTACAGGCCGCCAGCGAGGAAGCCCAGGGACACCATCTCGCTGCCTTGGCCGGCGAGTCTGCCGTAAATCGGCATGTCGAATATCTGTTTGACCGACTCGTCCAGATGCAATCGCGTTTTCAGCGTATCCAGCGGCGTCGCCATCGTGATCGCGTCCAGCGTCACGCCCGGCGGCAGCGAACCGAGGAAGGTATAGCGCAACTGGTCGAGGAAGCCCAGTTCGACCTGCCCGAGACCGTGCGGCGTCAGCCAGTGCGTCATTTGCGCCGGGAACGACACGATCAGCACCGCAAAACCGATCATCGCCGGGTTGAACGGATTGTTGCCGAGGCCGCCATACAGGTGCTTGGAAATGCTGATCGCGAATGCGGTGCCGACCACGATCAGCCACCAGGGCGCGAGCGGCGGGATGGACAGCGCCAGCAGCCAGCCGGTCAGCAGCGCGCTGTTGTCCTGCAGGAACGGTGCGACGGGACGGTTGCGCAGCTTCAGCATCGCAGCTTCGGTCGCCAGCGCGGTGACGCTGGCCAACGCGATCGAGACCAGGATCGCCGGGCCGAAATACCAGACATACATCGCAATGCCGGGAAGCAGCGCCAGCATTACCCTGAGCATGATCTGCGCGACGGTATCCGGTTTGCTGATGAAGGGCGAGAAGAATGCGGCCATATTATTCCTTCGGGGGTTCCACGTCGGACTTCGCTGTCTCGCGGATGCGCGCGCGGCGAGCCTCGATCTCGGCGATCTCCGCCAGCAGTTCCGGCGGCAGGTTCTCGGTGTTCTTCGGTTTGATTGCGGCAGCCTGCTCTTTGGCGTGTTCGATCGCCGCCTGTATTTTCATCTGGGCGGTGTTTTCCGGGGCGGCATCGGGGTTGGTCGCGACGACCGGCGGCTCGGCCGGCTTGGCGGCGGCGGCAGCTTTCTCCTTCGCGGCAAGCCGCTCGGCTTTCTCCTGCTTCTCGCGTTCGATGCGGAATTCGCGGTATTCGTGGCGTTCGCGCGCCCGGTCGGCGGCCAGCTTGTCCTGTTCGCGCATGCGGATCTCGCTTTTGGAGAAGCGGAAATATTGCACCAGCGGAATATGGCTGGGGCAGACATAGCTGCATGCGCCGCACTCGATGCAATCGAACAGGCTGAATGCCTGCGCCTGACCGAAGTTCTTCGACTGGGAGAACCAGTACAGGTCCATGGGTTGCAGGTCCGCCGGGCAGGCCTGAGCGCAGCGTGTGCAACGTATGCAGGGCAGCGTCGGCGGGGGCGGAGGAAACAGTTTCTTCGAGCCGGCGATGATGCAGTTGCCCGCCTTGACCAGCGGCACGGAGGTGGACGGCAGCGGCATGCCCATCATCGGGCCGCCCATGATGTAGCCGTCGGTGTCCGGCAGCGGTTCGCCCAGCGCGATCAGGTCGGTCAGCGGCGTACCGATCAGCGCCTCGTAGTTGCGCGGCTGGCGGACGTTGCCAGTTACGGTGACGAAGCGCGAGACCAGCGGCTCGCCGTGCGCAACGGCGCGCCAGGCGCTGTAGACGGTGGCGACGTTGAAGCACTGCACACCGATGTCGGTGGGCAGTTTGCCGGAAGGCACTTCCAGTCCGGTCAGCACGCGGATCAATTGCTTTGCGCTGCCGCCCGGATAGATGGTCGGCACGGCGACTACCTTGAAGGGCAGGCCGCTGTCGGCCACCGCCAGTCGCATCGCCGCGATGGCTTCGGGTTTGTTGTCCTCGATGCCGATCAGCACTTCCCGCGAGCCCAGCATGGAGCGCAGCATTTCCGCGCCCTGCACGATTTCGGCGGCGCGTTCGCGCATCAGCATGTCGTCGCAGGTGATCCAGGGTTCGCATTCCGCGCCGTTCAGAATTAGCGTGCCGATGTCCTTGTTCGGATGGTCGCGCAGCGGGCGCAGCTTGATGTCGCTGGGGAACACCGCGCCGCCCAAGCCTACAATGCCGGCCATGCGCAGCAGGTGGCGCAGTTCGTCTGCGGGCTGCGCGCGGTAATCGGTCGGTTTGCGTTCCACCCATTCGTCGCGTCCGTCCGGGATCAGCGTCGCGCACAGCTCGGGCAGGCCGGAAGGATGGGCGACCGGCTGCATGTCGATCGCGGTTATCGTGCCGGAAGTCGGCGCATGGATCGCGCTGGAGATGAAGCCTGCGGGTTCGCCGATCAGCTGGCCTTTCAGCACATGGTCGCCGACCTGCACCACCGGCTTGGCCGCTTCTCCCGCATGCTGGCGGAACGGGACGATCAGCTTTGCAGGGATGGGCGCGGTCGCGGTCGGCTGTTGCGTCGACTGCGTCTTGTTGCCGGGAGGATGCACCCCGCCGTGAAATTTGAACAGCGTCCTCATGCGGGTGTCCGACTTTTGGTTTCCGGGCTTTTGGTTTCCGGGCTTGTGATTTTCGGGGGCACGGATTTCAGGGCGTAGACCGGATATTTCCATTTCCAGTTTTCGACGTTCTCGCCTATGGTCACCATGCTGATGCAATCGACCGGGCAGGGCGCGATGCATAATTCGCAGCCGGTGCATTCCGAGGCGATGATGGTGTGCATCTGCTTCGCCGCGCCCATGATCGCATCGACCGGGCAGGCTTGCAGGCACAGCGTGCAGCCGATGCAAGTGTTCTCGTCGATGAAGGCGACGGCCTTGGGTTTGGGTTCCGCGCCTGCGCCGAAAGGCTTGAACTCGACGCCGAGCAGGTCGGCCAGTTTCTGTATGCCTTCCTCGCCGCCGGGCGGGCACAGGTTGATGTCGGCTTCGCCGCTCACGATGGCGTCGGCATAGGGGCGGCAGCCGGGATAGCCGCACTGGCCGCATTGCGTCTGCGGCAGCAGCGCATCGACCTTGTCCGCCAGCGGATTGCCTTCGACGCGGAACTTGATCGCGGAATAGCCCAGCACCGCGCCGAGCGCGATCGCAATCGCAGACATCACCAGCAGCGCCGACAGCATTATTTAATCAACCCCGAGAATCCCATGAACGCCAGACTCATCAGCCCGGCGGTAATCATCGCGATGGCCGATCCCCTGAATATTCCCGGCACGTCCGCGCCTTCCATGCGCTCGCGCATGCCGGCGAACAGCACCATCACCAGCGTGAAGCCGAGCGCGCCGCCCATGCCGAAGAAGATCGATTCCATGAAGTTGTGGTTGGCCTGCACGTTCAGCAGTGGGATGCCCAGCACCGCGCAGTTGGTGGTGATCAGCGGCAGGTAGATGCCCAGCACCTGATGCAGCACTGGACTGGTTTTCTGGATCACCATCTCGGTGAACTGCACGATGCCGGCGATCACCACGATGAACGACAGCGTGGTCAGATAGGACAGTTCGGGCCCGAGCAGGTATTCATTGATCAGGTAGCTGGCGCCCGAAGCCAGCGTCAGCACGAATGTCGTGGCCATGCCCATGCCTATGGAGGCCTCCAACTTCTTGGAGACCCCCATGAACGGGCACAGCCCGAGAATTTTGACCATCACGATGTTGTTTACAAACACCGTTGCGACCAGAATCAGCAGATATTCAGTCATACATGCTCTCAAAAACAGGCGCGGATTATGCTCTTATTCGCCCCCCCCATCAACTGCGTCCAGGGCATATGGATATGCCGGGAAGTTTGGTGCAAGGGCCGCCGGAACGGGCGGCAACAACCGCGGACGGCCGCTTGCGGGTAGAATCCAGCCCATTTTCAGCATTCGTCCACCGGAAATGGCGAAAGACCCCACCGATTACAGCACCGTCGATTTCATCGCGCCTGCGCTGCATGTGACATGCGGGCAGGTGCTGATGGACCGGCAGAGGCATATCGCGATCGTCGCGAAGAAGGGCCGCACCTGCGCGCATCTGGTGCGAGTAAAGTCCGGCGTGCTGAAGCTGACCAAGCTATCCGCCAAGGAGCTGGTCGAGGAATGGTCTGACGCGGACTATCCGTTCGACCGCGCGGTCGCGAAACTGCAGGAATTGGGGCGGCAGCACGGTATCACCGAGGCGGCGCGCCTCGCGCTTGAATGGTTGGCCAAGTCGGGTTGCGAGCCGACACAGCATCGGCTGTTCGGTTGAATTCAATTCCCTCTACTCTTCTGCAGCAGGGACGACATGATCTGCGTTATCCCACTGGGGGGCGCTGATGCAGTTTGGGGTCCCATATACGCATTCTCCATTGTAAAGAATATTTGCTGGCCGTCTGGATTGAGAGTTTGATTAACCCTCCGGATTGAGCGACTTCGTCATAAATGCCTCGAAGTCGGCGAAGGAGAGAGGGCGGCTCAGGTAATAGCCCTGAATGATGTCGCAGCCGTGATGTCGCAAGAACTCAAGCTGGTCTAGCGTTTCAACGCCTTCGGCAATAACTTCCAGCTTCAGCCCATGTGCCATGGCGATAATTGTCCTCACCAGTTCGGCGCTGTGCAGGTCGGTATTCACATCGCGAACAAAAGACTGGTCGATCTTCAGAAAATCGACGGGGAGCCTTTTCAGGTAACTTAGCGACGAATAACCCGTCCCAAAATCATCGATGGCCAGGTTGATGCCAAGGCGTTTTAATACAACCAGAAATTCAGTGTTGGATTCAACATCGTGCATGACGGCACTCTCTGTGAGTTCGATCTCCAGAAAGCGCGGAGCTAGTCCGGTTGTATCTAGGATGACTGAAATTGCATCCAGCAGGTCTTCATCCTTGAATTGGACTGCAGACAGGTTGACCGCCACATGCAGATCGACGAAACCTTTTGCGTGCAACTCGCTGGTTTTGCGGCAAGCTTCCTCAAGAATAATTTTCCCGAGCGCGATAATTAGCCCGGTGTCTTCCGCCACACCGATAAACACGCTGGGCGAAACCAGGCCGCGACTGGGGTGGTTCCAGCGCACTAGCGCTTCCATGCCGATTACGGTGTTGGTCTCCAATCTTTGTTTGGGTTGGTAGAAGACCTCGATTTCGCCGCGTTCCAAAGCTCTTCGCAAGTCATTCTCGATGATGGTGCGCTCAACCGCACTTTCATTCATTGATGGAGTAAAGAATACGAAAGTATTCCGCCCCATCTCCTTTGCTTTGTACAAGGCACTGTCGGCTTTTTTCAGAATATCGTCAGGTGTCACGCCGTCTTGCGGCGCCACGCTGATGCCTATGCTGGCCCCGATAAATAATTCATGCTCATTGATCGAGAAAGGTTTCCTTAAATCGGCCATCACTTGCTCGACAAGCAAGTTGACGTCGCTCATGTCGTCGATTAGCGGCAGCAGAACGGTGTATTCGTCCCCCCCCATGCGCGCGAGGGTGTCGCCTTTGTGCAGGCGCGCTTTCAGCCGTTCGGCAACGGCAATCAGCAACTTGTCGCCGAGTTCCAGCCCGAATGAATCATTCACATTTTTGAACCGATCCAGATCGATCAGCAGCACAGCCGCTTTTTTCTGGTTTCTTTCTGCCTGGCTGACGGCGAGTTCAAGATGCTCGCTGAACATCAGACGATTGGGCAAATCAGTCAAGGCATCGTGATAGGCCAAATAATGCAGACGTTCTTCACTGCGCTTATGTTCGGATACATCGCTGAAAAGTCCGACATACTGCGTAACCTTGCCCTGGCTATCCCTGATGGCGGTTATGTTCAGCCATTCCGGATATATCTCCCCGTTCTTGCGCTTGCTCCAGATTTCACCCGTCCACTTGCCGTCCTCATTCAGTCGCTCCCAAATCAGCCTGTAGAAATTCTCATCATGCTTGCCTGACTTCAATAGCGAGGTTTTCTTGCCTATCACTTCGGCAGGCTGATATCCGGTGATGTTTGAAAACGCCGGATTTACAGCTTGTATCAATGTATTCTGATCCGTGATGATGATGCCTTCCACGGTGTTCTCATATATTCTGGAAAATTGCTCGCCTTTTTGCGTCAGATCGAAGCGGTTGAATGCTTCCTGAACGTTGGCCAGCAGTAAATCGTTATCCCACGGCTTAAGCAGGAATTTATAGATATTCCCGCGATTGATTGCATCGGTGATTGCTTCTACATCTGAATATCCGCTCAGCACCATGCGCACCGCTTCCGGGTACAGCACCTTGGCTTGACTCAGCAACTCGGAACCCGTCATGTTGGGCATCCGCTGGTCGGTCAATATCACTTCAACTTCATTCGAGGCCAGCAAGCGCAGGGCTTCTTCTCCACTGCTTGCGGTAAGCAGGTATAAGCCCTGGTTCCTGAACAGCCGCGTGAGGGCATTCAATATATGGGGTTCGTCATCGACTATCAGCAATGTTCGTCTCATTTTTCCAGCTCCTGTTACTGATGCGACTCGGCGATCAACGCTTTGCCATCATCCAGAAATGTAGCCCTTTTGTCTTGTTGCAAGTTTATGGTATATCGGCTTCCGTATTCAGGTTTAGCAACTTCAGCAGGATAGGGGCGATTTCCGGCAAAGGCAGAACATAATGTGCGCTCCGCCTTTCGGCGTTCGAGCAATTCCGGCAGGATTATGTCTCGGAGCAGCACATGCTGCTCTCTGTCGCGGAAAAAATAGGTTTCGCCCACACTCAACAGGAGGGTGAGCGCTTCCCGCTCATGTTGGCCCCAAGTAGTCATGTCCGGTATCTCCCAAATAGAAATGTCCGCAGATGATACAACCCAGCCCAGTTAAAAACAGCGGCGGATATTTTGAAAATGGGCAAACTGATGAGTCACAAAGAAGCGATTGGAATGTCTGCACCCATCCGATGCGCGAGCGCCGCCCACGCTTCGGCGAAATGATCCAGATTGACGGCGCGTATCGCGATCGAGAAGTTGTCCCGGTCTGGGCGCGAGCCGACGCAGCATCGATTGTTCGGCTGAAGCCTTTACAGTTCCGATTCCCCCGACTTGAAACAGGCGAACCTTGTACAGGGAATGCCGTATGGACGGGTGGAATTGCCGGTGCGATGATCCAACGGCATTCGATGAGATCTTCCCGGAGATTCGCCGCAACGGGGGCTTGATCGTGATGCGACGTTCCTCGCAAAGGAGAAAGCCATGACGAACAAAACCATGAAACATCCCTTCCTGACGGATATCCAGACCTTGCGCGCGCGCGCGCGCCAGCACATCGAGCAGGGCGCGGTGACCGACGGCTACAAGGCCGACCGCAAGGTGGTCATTGATTTGCTGAACGAGGCGCTGGCCACCGAGATCATCTGCGTGCTGCGCTACAAGCGCCACTACTTCATGGCATGCGGAATCAACGCCGATTCGGTCGCTCAGGAGTTCCTGCAGCATGCGAACGAAGAGCAGACGCATGCCGACCAGATCGCCGCGCGCATCGTGCAATTGAAGGGCGAACCGAACTTTAGCCCGCACGGACTGGCGACCCGAGCGCATGCGGAATACGTCGAGGGGGATACGCTGATCGACATGATCAAGGAGGACCTGATCGCCGAACGCATCGCGATCGACTCCTATCGCGAAATGATCGACTACCTGGGGACGAACGATACGACCACGCGGCGCATGCTGGAAGGCATCCTGGCGATGGAGGAAGAGCACGCGGACGACCTGTCAAACCTACTGGAAGACCTGTCGCGCTAGGGCTGTGTCGGCCTAGATCGGCTCGCCGTTCTCGTCGAGATAGAACTCGTTCAGCGCGCGCTCCACTTCTGCCATGTGGGTGAGCACCGGGCCGCCGCCCATCATGATGCCGACGGTGCAGACTTCCATGATTTCCTCCAGCGTGACGCCGGCGTGTTTGCAGGCGCGGACATGCAGCGCGATGCAGTAGTGGCATTGCTGGGTCAGCGCCATGCCGAGCGCGATGCGCTCCTTCTCCTTTTTGTCCAGCACGCCCGGTTGCATCGCCTCTGCCATGAAGGCCTGCACCTTGCCCATCAGCTTGGGCTTGTATTCGGTGATCAACTGGATGCCGCGGTGGGCATGCTCCAGCACCTTGCGTTCGCTGTCCGAGCCTTTGGTCTTCTTCTGGGTGGTCATGTCGTTTTCGTCTTGAGGGTTGGAAGGATCAGCGCATGTTGCGGATTGCGTCGGCGCATTCGCGGACCAGTGCCGGGCCTCGGTATATCAGGCCGCTGTAGATCTGCACCAGCGCGGCGCCCGCCTGCATCTTTTCCACGGCATCTGGGCCGTTCAATATTCCGCCGACGCCGATGATGGGCAATGCGCCCCGCAATTCGGCGGCAAGTTGGCGAATCACCGCGGTGGACTTGTCGCGCACCGGCGCGCCGGACAGGCCACCGGTCTCGTCGCCGTGGGGCAGTCCCTCAACGCCCTCGCGCGACAGCGTGGTGTTGGTGGCGATCACACCGTCGATGCGGTGGAGCATCAGCAGCGCGGCGATGTTTTTGATTTGGTCTGTGTCGAGGTCGGGGGCGATCTTCACGGCTACCGGCACGTAGCGGCCGTGCTGCTGCGCGAGCTTTTCCTGCTCCGCCTTCAGTTGCGCGAGCAATGCGTCGAGTTCGTCGCCGCCCTGCAGCTGGCGCAGGTTCTTGGTGTTGGGCGAGGAGATGTTGACAGTGACGTAGCTCGCATGTTCATACACCTTGCGCAGGCAGATCAGGTAATCGTCGGCGGCTTTCTCGATAGGCGTGACGGCGTTCTTGCCGATGTTGATGCCCAATATCCCCTTGAAGTTAGCGCGCTTCACGTTCGCGATCAGCGCGTCCACGCCCTCGTTGTTGAAGCCCATGCGATTGACGATGCCCTGCGCCTCGGGGATGCGGAACAGTCTCGGTTTGGGGTTGCCGGGCTGCGGCAGCGGCGTGATGGTGCCGATCTCGACGAAACCGAAGCCTAACGCCGCGAGCGCGTCTATGACTTCGCCGTTTTTGTCCAACCCCGCGGCCAAGCCGACCGGGTTCGGGAAGGTCAGGCCCATCACGGTGCGCGGGTCAGAGGCGGGACGTTTTGCAGCCAGCGACATCAGCCCGAGTCGATTCGCGATATTCAGTCCGTTCAGCGTGAGGTGGTGCGCGGTCTCGGCATCGAGCGCGAACATCGCGGGGCGTAGCAGGGTATACGGATTCATTTTTTGACGACAGGAATGGGGAATGGTTTTTTCTTGAACACTTGCGCACGGGTCTTGCCGCGCCAGTTTTCGGCGATCACGTCGCCGAGCTGCAGGCACAGCAGGCCGAACAGCAGGTAGCCGGCTTGTGCGGGCAGCAGGTTGTCTTCTGCCATGCCGCCGGCAGCGCGGTAGAGCGTCACGCCGAGGTTGCCGACGATCAAGCCGGACAGTGCGGCGCAGATCAGTCGTCCCCAGTCGCCTTCGCGCAGCACGTCGAATATCGTGCTTTCGTGCCACAGCAGCTGCAGCGCGAGCAACAGAAACAGCGGGGACATCCACAGCAGCCAGGACGCCGACAGCGCCGCGCCGCCGAGCAGGCCGAACGCGGCGAGCGACGCGAATACGAGGGCGGCGGTTTCGCCGTGCGGCATCGGAAGCGCGGGGCCGCGCGCGAGCGCCTTGAGCAGGCCGCGGAAGGAGCCGAGCAGCGCGCGGGTGACGAGTGCCGCCGGAACCGGCAGCGCGAACAGCAGGGTGTCGAGGATGACCTGCCAGAGGCTGTTCTTCTGCATCGACGACCAGCTCGCAGCGTAGAAATTCAGGTAGACCAGCAGCCAGACCAGCATCGCGCCGGCCGCAGCCAGCGCGAGGAAATAATCGCGCTGCGTCGTCAGCGGGTTGTTGCCGGTGCGCAGCTTGATGAGCATTCCGGCCAGCAGCGTGTAGCCCAGCAAGGCGAGCAGCGTTAGCCCTGTTGCGGCTAGGTTGTCCTGTGATTCGCTCGCGGCGAGTTCTGCCCATTCATGTCCGCTCAGCAGAAAGCCTGCCGGCGGCAACAGCAACAGGGCGGCGACGAACGCCAGTAGTCGAATCTTCATGTCGCGTTCTCCTTGGCGAACGAAACCCACTCGCCGTTCACCAGTCCCTGTGCCGGCTGGTATTGCGTTTTGTAGGACATCTTGCGGCTCTCTGCGATCCAGTAGCCGAGGTAAACATAGTCCAGGTCGAGCTTGCGGCACAGCTCGATTTGCCACAGCACGTTGTAGACGCCGAACTGCGCGCGCGGCAGATCCGGGTCGTAGAAGGTGTAGACCGCGGACAGACCGTCGTCGAGCAGGTCGATCACGCTGACCATGCGCAGCGCGCCCCGTCCGTCTTGTGCGCGGTCTGACGGCTCCCGGAACTCCACCAGCATGGTGTCGACATGGCTCTGCAGCAGGAAGCTGCGGTAGGACTCCGGGTCTTCGTTGTCCATGCCGCCGTCCTTGTGGCGCGCGCGCTGGTAGCGTTCGTAGAGCTCGTAATATTCGGGTTTGTCCTGCAGCGGCTGCAGCGAGGCTTCCAAGTGGATATGCCGTTTCCAGGCGCGCAGTTGCGAGCGGTTAGGTTTGAACTCCCTGGCCTTCACCCGCAACGAGATGCAGCGCTGGCAGGCGTCGCAATGGGCGCGATAGGTGTGGGTGCCGCTGCGGCGGAAGCCTTTGCGCATCAGCTGGGAATAGACCGGGGTGCTGATCAGGAAGGTCGGTGTCGCGACTTGCGAGCGCGCCTCCCGCTCCGGCAGGTAGCTGCACGGATAGGGCGCCGTCAGGTAAAAGTGCAGCGCGGTCAGCGGAATGTCGTGAAGCAGGTTCATGCGTACAGGTCGGCGTCGAAGCGCCAGCGGGTTACCGGCGCACAGTTTACCAATTCCTGCAGCCGTTCGACGAATTCGGCGCGGGGGATCTCGCGAGCGCCCAGCGAGGCGAGGTGGGGCGTATTCATTTGGCAGTCGATCAACTTGAAGCCCCAGCGTTCGAGCTGGCGGGCCAGATGCGCCAGCGCGACCTTGGATGCATTGGCTTCGCGGCTGAACATCGATTCGCCGTAGAACATGCGCCCGATGGCGATGCCGTACAGGCCGCCGACCAGTTCGCCGTCGCGCCAGGTCTCGACCGAGTGCGCGTAGCCGAGTTCATGCAGCGCGCAGTAAGCCGCGATCATGTCTTCCCGTATCCAAGTGCCGTTCTGGCCGGCGCGCGGGGCGGCGCAGGCGCGCATCACCGTCTTGAAGGTCGTGTCCATGCGCACTTCGAAGCCTCTGTTGCGTATGACCCGCGCCAGCGAGCGCGACAGCTTGAATTCTGCCGGGAACAACACCATGCGCGGGTCGGGGCTCCACCACAGGATGGGGTCGCCCGCGCTGAACCAGGGAAAGATGCCGTGACGGTAGGCATCCAGCAGCCGCGCGGGCGTCAGGTCGCCGCCCGCCGCGAGCAGGCCGTTCGGTTCGCGCAACGCGGTCTCGACTGCGGGGAACGGAAAACTATCACTCAGCCACGGGATCACGTCCAGAGTTCCTTATATGTTCATCGATACGATTTTGGGGTTATATTGCCACGAACTAACGCAATCTGTTGACGAGGTGGACGATGTTTTCAAGTTTATTCGGTAAAAAATCCGATCATCCGTTGGCGGACATCAAGTCCGCGATGGCCTTGCTGGAGGAACTGCCCAGAAACGATGCGCACAAGATGCTGATGGAGTTGACCGAATGGATTGAATCGGTGGGCGACAACGAGGACTTTAAACTGGAGCATCAGTTCGCCGTGCTGCGTCTGCTGGACGAGGCGGCTCAGCCCTGTGTGCGCAAGCTGGTGCGCGAATATTTCGCGCCGCAGGAGTTGAGCAAGTTTCAGGAAAACCGGCTTTGGCTGTTATTGGTCAACTGGTCGCAGCATTCGTCCAATGCCTATCTTGCGGTGTTCGATCGCTATTGCAACGGCGACAAGGGGGCGAGCGCGGTCAAGGCTCAGTTGCCATTGCTGGCGGCGCGCACGGCGCATGCGTTGAACGGTTATCTGAAACACGTCAGTGCGCACTATGGCCCCATGGATCCCGCGCTATGGCGCAAGGTGGCGCGGCTCTACCGCCATGCCGAACAGCAGCAGTATCTGGATGCGCGAGTCGAGCTTTATTCCGGTGCGATTGCCGCAACGACGGTAAGGGGCGAACTGGCCGAGTTGCTCGGCTGGTATGGTTGCGGGGTCGGTACGCTGACCCCGCTGTCGATGCATTTGACCGAGCGCATCGTCGGGCAATACTCAGGCAGCGTGACCGTCACGTTGCAGCAGACTGCCGACAGCCTGTTTTGTTTCGATCTGGAGAGTCCCGCCGCGCCGCTGCGGGTCAAGGCGGGCGGGCGCGTGCAGCCGTCGACGCGTTTCGTCAGCATGGCGGCGATGCAGCCGAAACTTGAAGAGTTGCTCAAGGAGTTGGCGAAGAATACGGTGCCGCAGGAGCTCAATCTGGGCGGCAACTACCCGGTGGAGCTGGTGCGCGAGGCGGCGCAATACCTGCTGGATTATCTGGTCGATCCGCCGTTGCGGCGCAGTCCGCGGCGCGGCATCAAGGTCAGCCTGAAGGTGGCGAACGGATTCGGCCGGCTGATGGAGAACACCGATGTGGGGCTGAACTTCAATGCGGAGCAACCGTTGCATTGGGAGGTGGAGGATATCAGCGCCAGCGGTTTTCGCACCCTCATCCCGACGCAGGGGGCGGACGGCATACGCATCGGCAGTCTGCTGGGCATCCAGCCGGACGGTGTGGCGCACTGGGGGGCCGCCGTGGTGCGTCGGCTGATGCGCGACGATGCCAACCAGTTGCATATCGGCGCCGAGATGCTGGCAAATCAGGTCGCCGGTGTGACGCTGGGAGCCGGGCGCGATGAGGAACAGCACGCGTTGTGGCTGATGGCGAAGCCGGGTGAGCCGTCTGGTGAGGCGCGCTTGCTGATGAAGGTGGATGCGTTTCTCGCCCAGCGCAGTTTTCAGACCAGTCTCGGGGACAAGAGCTATCTGTTGATGCCGATAGGACTGGACGAGAAGGGGTTCGATTACGATCTGGCGCGTTTCCGCGTGATCGAACAGGAAAACGGCGAGGACTGAGTGCTGAGGGATGAGTGCTCAGCACTCAGTCCTCGGTACTTATGCGTTTTGCCAGCCAGCGCTGGATGTCCAGCAATTCCTCCGGGCAGACCGAATGCGGCATGGCATATTCGTGCCATTCGACATCGCATCCCAATTTCTGCAACGCTTCCCTTGATGCGTTTCCCAAGGCGTAGGGCACGACCGTGTCGCTGCGTCCGTGTGCCATGAACACCGGCGTGCGTAGCGCCTCTGCGCGAACTTCTTTGGCGACGGTCTCGACCAGCGGCAGATAGGTGGAGAGCGCCAGCACCCCGCCCAGCGGGATTTTCTGGCGCAATCCGGTGTGCAGCGCGATGGCGCCGCCCTGAGAAAATCCGGCAAGGAAGATGCGCTGCGGCGCGATGCCGCGATCCACTTCCTGCGCGATCAATGCTTCGATGGCAGCCTGCGAGGCGCGGATTCCGGTCTCGTCCTGCCGTGCGCCGATGTCCTGAGTGGCGATGTCGTACCAGGCGCGCATCACGAAGCCGCCATTGATGGTGACCGGGCGCTGCGGAGCATGGGGGAAAACGAAGCGAACTGCGGCGGGCAGCTCCAGTTCATCGACGACGGGAACAAAATCCTGTCCGTCCGCACCCAGGCCATGCAACCAGATGACGCTGTGGCGGGGATGCTTTCCTGATTCGAGTGCGATATGGGATAGGATGTTATTATTGAACATGTTTGGTGGGGTTCGGCGAGAGGTATAAACGGACGCCATATTAAAACATTACATGATTCTCCGGTGCCGCCGGCAACCGGGGACGAATTGAGTCAGTAGGGAGAGAGGAATGAAAAGGGCAATTACTCCGACCTCGGTGGAGCGAGTCATGCGTGAGAGCGATTTTATCGTCTCGATGACCGATCTGAAGGGGCGTATCACATACGGCAATCGAATTTTTGTCGAGTTTTCCGGATACAGCGAGAAGGAGTTGCTGGGATCCCAGCACAACATCGTTCGCCATCCGGACATGCCGCGAGCCGTGTTCAATCTGCTGTGGAGCAAAATCCAGAATCGTGAGGAGTGTTTCGCCTATGTGAAAAACATGGCGAAGGATGGCAGTTTTTACTGGGTATTCACCAACGTCACGCCGACTTTCGACGAGGCCGGCAATCCGACTGGCTATCTGTCGGTGCGGCGCAAACCCAAGATGAGCGGGGTGCAGACTGCGAGCGCCGTGTACGCCGCGATGCTGGCGGCTGAGCAGAAAGCCGGGCCGGCCAATGCTATCGCCGCATCCACCAAAGTATTGGTCGATATATTGAACGAAAAAGGACTCAGCTATGACGAACTCGTCCTTGCAATTTAAGCTGGCCGCATTGTTGTGGTCGTTCTCGCTGGGCACGCTGGTCATCATCCTGACCAGCTTTGCGCTGCACGGCGTCGATGCGTTCATGGTGACGTTCCTGGTGGCCAGCATCGCAGTGTCGGCATGGGGGCAGATGCTGGTCCGACGCTGGCTGGCACCGTTGCAGAAGCTCAAGGGGGTCATCGACGACGTTTCCCAGGGGAAGTTCAATAACCGGGTCATCGGCATCGCCGACGAGCGCGACGAGATCAGCCTGTTGTGCTGGAGCGTGAACGACATGCTCGACCAGTTGAATACCTTCTTTCGCGAGCAGGAGACCAGCTTTCGCGCCAACCTGTCCGGCAACTTCTACCGCCGTGCGGTCAGCGGCGGTTTGCACGGCGGTTTTGCGAAAGGACTGGAGAACCAGAACATTCTGATCGATGGCATGACCGAGCAGAAGCTGGGTGCGATGCGCACCGCGATGTTGTCGCGCGCGCATTCGCTGAATACCGAAAATCTGCTGAACAATCTGATGTCGAACCAGCGCGACCTGAAGACGATCACCGACAACATGGAAGACCTGGCCGCGCTGGCCAGGCGCACCCGCGAGGACGCCGAAGACAGTCGCGAGTCGGTCAAGGATGTGGTGCAACGACTTTCCGGCATCGTCGAGCGCGTGAACCATGCCAACGTCGCGATCACCCAGTTGAATGCGCGCAGCAGCGAGATCAACAAGGCGGTCGGCCTGATCACGTCGATCGCGGACCAGACCAACCTGTTGGCGCTGAATGCGGCCATCGAGGCCGCGCGTGCCGGCGAGGCGGGACGCGGTTTCGCGGTGGTGGCGGACGAGGTGCGTAAGCTGGCCGAGAACACCAAGAACGCCTCGGAATCCATCGGCAGGATCATGGGAATGTTGCAGCTCGAGGCGACCAAGATGCTGCAGGATTCCGACGAGATGCACGAGATCGCCAATTCATCTCAGGGTGTCATCGGCAGGCTGGAGCAGAAGTTCGGGCAGTTCTACGAATCTGCCGTCACCACGCTGGAGGGCGCGCGCTACGCGCAGGATCTCAGCTTCGCCTCGCTGGTCAAGGTGGATCACGTCATTTACAAGCAGCGCGCCTACGTGCTGATCGACGATTCCGAGAACGAAGAGTGCAGGAAGGCGGTCGGCGTGGATCACCAGAGTTGCCGTCTCGGCAAGTGGTATAACGGCCACGGCGCCGAGGTGTTCGGCGGAACCGCGGCTTTCCGCAGCCTGCTCGAACCGCACAGCAAGGTGCACGAGTGCGTGCATCAGATGGTCGGCTATCTGGATCAGAATTGGGCGCGCAGCCCGGCGGTGCAGGACAATATCTTCATCGCACTCGATTGCGCCGAGAAGGCCAGTCAGGACGTGATGACGGTGCTGGATCGCGTGGTTGCCGAGAAACACGCGCACATGGTCAAGGCGGCGTAGTCCCGGGACATCGGAAGACGAAAAAGCGGAACCCCTCGGGGTTCCGCTTTTTATTGGGAGCTCCGCCTTATAACGGAAAGATTTCGCGGTAATTCTTGGGGTGGCGTAGGGGCACGGCGCGCCCTACTCGTGTTCGGGAATGAGTTCGCGCAGCACCTGAAAGATTTCTCGGTAATTCTTGGGAGGCTTTCCGGCCTCCTTTTCTTTTTGAGCATTGCGGATCAACGTGCGCAGGCGCTGTACATCGGTTTCGGGGTGTGCCGCGAGCAGTTCGGTCAGCGCATTGTCGTTTTCCAGCAAACGGTCGCGCCAGCGCTCCAGCAAATGCAGGTGGACGGTGTGTTCTTGCGATACGCCTTTCCATGCGTTCAGTCTGGCGACGATGGGCGCGGTGTCTTCGAGGTCGCGCATCAGTCTACCGATGTACTGCAACTGGCGGCGTTGCGCGCCGAATTTGTTGATTCGGTGCATTTCGCGGATGGCGTCGCGCAGGCTCTCAGGCAGGTCGAGTTGCGCCAGTTGATCCTTGCCCAGCGCGACCAGCTCCTCGCCGAGGGCTTGCAGGTCGTGCATTTGTTGTTTGATTTTGGTCTTGCTGGGCGGAAGGTCTGGGTCCAGGTCTTCGTCGTTGTATGATGATCGGTCGCTCATGGTGGGGATGGGAAAATTGCGATGCTGCTATGATAACGCCTTTCTCCATATCGTTCGTTCAGTTATGAGCCATCCAGTATCGACCGCGTCCAGTTCCATCGAATCGTCCAAGGCCAGATTCTCCCATTCCGCCGACACGCTGCGCGACATTGCGCAGGACATGCTGGATTACGCCAAGCAGCGGGGGGCGACTGCAACCTCCGCCGAGGTGTCGGAGGGTTTTGGGCAATCCGTCACGGTGCGCCACAACGAAGTCGAGACCATCGAATACAACCGGGACAAGGGGCTGGGCATCACCGTTTACATCGGCCAGCGGCGCGGTAACGCCAGCACTTCGGACTTCTCTCGGCAGGCGGTGCGGGATACCGTGGATGCCGCGCTGTCGATCGCACGCTACACCGCCGAGGACGACTGCGCCGGGCTGCCGGATGCGGATATGCTGGCGCGCGACTGTCCGGATCTCGATCTGTATCATCCTTGGGACCTGCCGGTGGACGATGCGATCGAACTGGCGCGCGAATGCGAGCAGGCTGCGCTGGCGCGCGACAAGCGCATCAATAATTCGGAAGGCGCGACGGTGAACGTGCACGAGGCGCACTTCGTGCACGCCAACAGTCAGGGCTTCTTTGGCGGTTATCCGACTTCGCGTCACAGCCTGAGTTGCGCGGTAATCGCCGGTCGCGACGACGCGATGGAGCGCGACTACTGGTACAGCGTGGCGCGCGACGCTGGCGAGATACTGCGCGCCGACGAGGTCGGGCGCATCGCCGCCGAGCGCACTGTGCGCCGCCTCAACGCGCGCAAGCTGAACACGATGCAAGTGCCGGTGCTGTTCGAGGCGCCTATCGCCTCCAGCCTGCTCGGTCATTTCGTCGGTGCGGTCAGCGGCGGCAGCCTGTATCGCAAGTCCTCCTTTTTGCTCGATCAGATGGACCAGCCCGTCTTTGCGCCGCATATCAACATCGAAGACGTGCCGGACATCCGCCGCGGCCTGGCCTCCAGCCCGTTCGACGACGAAGGCGTGCGCGTGCAGAAGCGCCGCATCGTCGAGGGCGGCGTGCTGCGCGGCTACTTTCTGGGCAGCTACTCGGCGCGCAAGCTGGGCTTGCGCACCACCGGCAATGCGGGCGGCAACCATAACCTGATCCTGCAATCGGGCAAACTCGATTTTGCGCAGTTGCTGAAACAGATGGGGCGCGGTCTGCTGGTCACCGAATTGCTGGGCCAGGGCGTGAACCAAGTCACCGGCGACTATTCGCGCGGTGCGGCGGGCTTCTGGGTGGAACACGGCGAGATTCAGTATCCGGTACAGGAGATCACCATCGCCGGCAACCTGAAAGACATGTACCGCAACATCGTCGCGGTCGGCAACGATGTGATGGTGCAGGGCTCGCGCCAATGCGGCTCCATCCTCGTCGATGGCATGACGATCGCGGGACGGTAGGCCAGGTTTTAACCCGACAGTCGGGCTTCGATGCATCTGGCGCTATAATGCGCCCCGTTTAATTGCAACCAAGCTATGCGCCCCTCTTCGTCTTCTTCCTTGGCAACCGATCGTCCCGCCGACTGGCAGGCCATCCGTTCGCTGCTGCCCTACCTGCTGGAATTCAAATGGCGTGTCGCCATTGCACTGACCCTGCTGGTGCTGTCCAAGCTCGCCAACGTGTCGGTGCCGCTGGTGCTGAAGGAGATCATCGACGCGCTGGATTCGTCTCATGCGGTGTTGATGGTGCCGGTGATGCTGGTCGTCGGCTACGGCGTGCTGCGCCTGTTCAGCACGCTGTTCGGCGAGATGCGCGACGCGGTGTTCGCCAAGGTGACGCAGCGCGCGATCCGGCGCGTGGCGTTGCAAGTGTTCCAGCATTTGCACAGCCTCAGCCTGCGCTTCCATCTCGATCGTCAGACCGGCGGCGTGTCGCGCGATATCGAGCGCGGTACGCGCGGCATCGGCTTCCTGCTGAACTTCATGCTGTTCAACATCCTGCCTACGCTGCTGGAGATCGGGCTGGTCGCCGCGATCCTGTTCACCAAGTACAACAAGTGGTTCGCGATCATCACCTTCGTCACCCTGATCGTCTACATCGCGTTCACGCTGTTCATCACCGAGTGGCGCATGGTGGTGCGCCGTTCGATGAACGATCTCGATTCCAAGGCGAACAGCCGCGCGATCGACAGCCTGCTGAACTACGAGACGGTGAAGTATTTCGGCAACGAGCGCTATGAGGCGCGGCGCTACGACGAGAACATGCAGCGCTGGGAAGTCGCTGCGGTGCGCAACACCACCTCGCTGGCGCTGCTGAATGCCGGGCAGAGTTTCATCATCGCCATCGGCATCACCGCGCTGATGCTGCTGGCCGCCGACGGCGTGGTGAAGGGAACGCTGACGATAGGCGACCTGGTGCTGATCAACGTGTTCATGATCCAGCTCTATATGCCGCTGCATTTCCTCGGTTTTGTGTATCGCGAGATACGCCATGCGCTGGCGGATATGGAGAAGATGTTCGGCCTGTTGCATGAGCATCGCGAGATCGCCGATGCGCCCGATGCCAAGGTGTTGCAGGCGGGGCGCGCCGAGGTGCGCTTCGAGCAGGTCGACTTCGGCTATGGCCCGGACCGTCAGATATTGCATGAGGTGAGCTTCGCTATTCCCGCAGGACACACCGTCGCGGTGGTCGGCGCCAGCGGCGCCGGCAAGTCCACGCTGTCGCGCCTGCTGTTCCGTTTCTACGACGTGCAAGATGGGGGCATCCAGATCAACGGACAGGACATCCGCGCGGTGACGCAGGCCAGCCTGCGTGCGGCGATCGGCATCGTGCCGCAGGACACCGTGCTGTTCAACGACACGATCTATTACAACATCGCCTACGGACGTCCCGATGCGACGCGCGAGGAGATCGTCGCCGCCGCGCAGGCCGCTCATATACACGACTTCATCGAATCGCTGCCGCAGGGTTATGACAGCATGGTCGGCGAGCGGGGCCTGAAGCTGTCCGGCGGCGAAAAGCAGCGCGTGGCGATCGCGCGCGCGATCCTGAAGGATCCTGCGATCCTGATCTTCGACGAAGCAACTTCCGCGCTCGACTCGAAGTCAGAGAAAGCGATACAGGCCGAACTGCGCGCCATATCGCAGAACCGCACCACGCTGATCATCGCGCATCGATTGTCCACCGTGGTCGAGGCCGACCAGATTCTGGTGATGGATCAGGGGCGCATCGTCGAACGCGGCACGCATCGCGAACTGCTGGCGCTGGATCGGATGTATGCTCAGATGTGGAATCTTCAGAAACAGGAAGAAATAAGCGATTCTGACTATTGATTAATATAGGTATAAAGGTATCCTTACGCCTGCCGAAAATATGCTTATCTTCCAAAATAAGCTTCAGGGAGCCCCAATGAAAAAAAGACTGATGATAACCTTGCTGATCGGGGGGACGTTCGTCTCGCAAATGGCTTGTGCGGAGCGCAATGCCAATCATTTGCGGCTGGATCGCGAGCTGTCAGGCACTCACCACAAGGCGTCTTCCTCTCCCAAGCTGCGCTCCAATATCGCGCTGATTCTGGACGAAAAAAGTCTGCAACCCCTGTACACCAAGAATGCCGACATGGTCGCGCCTATCGCCTCGATCACCAAGCTGATGACGGCGATGGTGGTGCTGGATGCCAATCTGCCGCTGAACGAAGAGGTAAGCGTGGATGTCGCGGACCTGGACACGCTCAAGGGCACGCATTCGCGTTTGCGCATCGGCATGACCTTCACCCGTAGCGAGCTGCTCAGGCTTGCGCTGATGGCTTCTGAGAATCGCGCCGCTTCGGCGTTGGCGCGCACTTACCCCGGCGGCACTGCGGCGGCCATCGCGGCGATGAACGCCAAGGCGCGCTCGCTGGGGATGTATGACACGCAGTTCCACGACTCGACCGGCTTGAACAGCGACAACGTCTCGACCGCGCGCGACCTGTCCAAGATGGTGATGGCGGCGAGGAAATACCAGTTGATCCATCAATACACGACCACGGCATCGCATTCCGTCGATGGCTGGGGCGGTCGCGAACTGCGTTTCAACAACACCAACCCGCTGGTGAAGAACGCGTCCTGGGACATCGGCGTCAGCAAGACCGGTTTCATCAACGAGGCCGGACGCTGCCTGGTGATGGAAGCGAAGATCAATAACCGTCCGGTCATCATCGTGTTGCTGAATTCCATGGGCAAGAGCACCCGTATCGGCGACGCCAATCGCATCAAAAAGTGGATAGAAAGCACCAATACCCGCACCCGCATTGCAATCTCGCGCAGTTGATCGCGCCGCGATCATGTTCATAGAACTCATCATTCTGGCGGTGTTGGTTGCGGTCGTGGTGATCGCGTTGCGCGGTCACTAACCGCGCTGCAGCTCCCCTTGTCGTTGCAACTCTCTGTACGTGTTTCAAGCTAACCAACTCGTTCGCCTGCGCTGGACGGCCTTTTTCATCGTCGGGCTGGCGTATGTTCTGTCCTTCTTCCACCGCTTCGCCCCGGCCGCGATCTCCGGCGACTTGCAGCAGGCCTTTCATGCCAGCGGTGCAGAACTGGGCGGATTGGCCGCGACGTATTTCTACGTTTACATGCTGATGCAGATCCCTACTGGCATCCTGGTCGATACACTGGGTTCGCGTCGCGTGGTGGTCATGGGCGGGGTTATTGCGAGCATAGGTTCGATACTGTTCGGCATGGCGGACACGCTCGCGATCGCTTCAGTCGGGCGGCTGCTGGTCGGGCTGGGCGTGTCGGTCACCTTCATCGCGCTGCTCAAACTCAATGCCGCATGGTTCCATGACCGGCATTTCGCCACCATGACGGGCGCGACCATACTGCTGGGCAATATGGGCTCGCTGCTTGCCGCCGCCCCGTTGGCCTGGGCGCTGACTTATGTCTCGTGGCGCACCGCGTTCGTCGCGGTCGGCGTGCTTTCGCTGCTGCTGGCCTTGCTGGCATGGCGGCTGGTGCGCAACCATCCGGGCGAGGCCGGGCTGCCCAGCCTGCGCGAACTCGACGGCAAGGCGGCGCACCCGCCGCACGAGGGGCACTGGTACGACGGCCTGCTGATCGTATTGAAGAACCGCGCGACCTGGCCGGGGCTGTGGGTGAACATGGGCCTGGCGGGATCGTTGTTCGCTTTCGGCGGACTGTGGGCCGTGCCGTTCCTTCGCGATGTGTACGGCATGGACAGGGCCGCCGCCACCGACCACACCACCTTGCTGCTGGCCGGATTCGCCATCGGCGCATTCTTCATCGGTACGCTCTCGGATCGCATCGGGCGACGCAAGCCGCTGATGATCGCTGGCGCGCTGGTGTACAGCCTGTGCTGGCTGCCGCTGCTGTTCGGCATGGCGTTGAGCGAGGCCGCCGGTTACTCGCTGTTCTTCGCGATGGGCCTGTTCGCGCCCAGCTTCACCCTGAGCTGGTCCTGCGCCAAGGAGGTGAATCCTCCGGCGCTTTCCGGCATGTCCACCAGCGTGGTGAACGTCGGCGCCTTCCTTGGCACGGCGATCATGCAGCCGCTGGTTGGCTGGGCCATCGATCATGCACATGCCGGCTCGTCCAATGCCTCGCTGGGCTTGGGCGACTACCAGCGCGGGATCGCGATCCTGCTGGCGTTCTCGTTGATCGGGCTGATCGCCACGCTGTTCATCCGCGAGACTTATTGCCGGTACGCGGATATGAACGGCCCAATTTCTTAGATCCGCGACTGAGCGCCGCTGCGCATGATGCCGTTACTACCTTCCGACGATCTGTGGCGCGACCGGAATTACCGGCGGCTGTGGCTGTCGATTCTGATCGGTTCGTTCGGCGGTCAGCTCTCCTCGATGGCGTTGTCGCTGATGAGCGCCATCATGCTGGGGGCGACGCCGATGCAACTCGGTTTTCTCGGCGCTTTCTGGATCGCGCCCTTCATTTTTCTGTCGCTGCCGTTGGGCGTCTGGCTGGATCGGGTGCGCAAGCTGCCCGTCTACATCGCCGGTGAAATCGTCATGGTCGCGACGCTGGCCAGCATCACGCTGGCGTGGTCTCTCGGTTATCTTGGCATGAGCTATCTCTATGGCGTGTCCTTTGTCACTGGCTGCATTTCCGTGATCTCCGGTACGGCAGCGCAAATCGTGCTGACTCAAGTCGTGCCGCGCGAGCGTCTGGTGGAGGCGCATGCCAGGAACGGGCTGGCGACCTCGTCGGCGGGAATTGCCGGGCCCGGTGCCGCCGGGATGTTGATAAAGCTCATCGGGGCGCCTTTCGCCTTGCTTGCCAACGCCATGTTCATGATGGTCGGCGTATTGCTTTTGCGCGGCATCCATGTGGACGAACAGCCGGCCGCGAAGAAAGAAGTCAGTTTCTGGCGCGACCTCAAGGAGGGCGTCCGTTTCGTTCTGGAGACGCCGCTGCTGAGATCGCTGGCGCTGGTGGTCGGGGCTTGGCAGATATGTCAGGGGGCGGCGATGGTGGTGCAGGTGCTGTTCGCGACCCGGACGCTGCTCCTGAGCGAGTATCAGTACGGATTATGTTTCTCTGCTGCCGGTATCGGGACCATCCTGGCAAGCATGACAGGGCATCGATTGTCGCGCCGCATCGGCCCCGGCCCCTGTTTCATCGCAGGCATCGCGATCAGCAGCATCGGCTGGCTGCAACTGGCTTGGGCGCCAACGGATGCATGGGGCGTAGTTTCGTTCGTGGCGATGCTGTTGTGCTTCAGCGCCGGCACGGTATTGATCTTCAGCAACATGCTGGCGTTGCGCCAGTCCATCACGCCGCCATCGATGCTGGCGCGGATGACCAGCACCATGCGCTTGATGACCTTGCTGCCGGCCGGTGTCGGCGGACTGCTGGGCGGATATATCGGGGAGTCGTTCGGCCTGCGCGCTGCGATAGCCTTCGGCGGGCTGGGGGCGGTGGCGCTTGCCGTTTTCGTCTGGCGATTCTCGCTGATCCGGCGCGTGGACGACATGCCGAAGAATGGCGTGTAGCGGCTGGTTGCGTGTGCTGTGGCCATGACTGCATGGGTACAATCGAGCCCCGCATCCGGTAGCGAATAAGGGGCATGAACCTTCACAGGCGGCTCAAAATGTCAAAAGAAGCAATTGAGAATAATTTCGATCGCGTCATCCGGCGCGACGGCACATCCAGTCTCAAATACGACGCGAGGCGCGACGTGTTCGGCCGAGAGGATGTTATCCCGCTGTGGGTGGCCGACATGGATTTCGCGGTGCCGGAGGCGGTGCAGCGCGCGCTGAGCGAGCGCGCCGCGCATCCCGTATTCGGTTACACCGTCTATCCGGAATCGCTGTACGAGTCGCTGATGCACTGGCTGGATACGCGCCACGGCTGGCAGATCGAACGCGAGTCCATCCTGTTCTGCCCCGGCGTCGTGCCCTCGCTGCATGCCTGCATCATGGCGCTGACGCAGCCCGGCGACGGCGTGATCGTGCAGCCGCCGGTGTATGCGCCGTTCCTCGCCGCGCCACAGACCTGCGGACGCAGTTTGCTGACCAATCCGCTCAAGCTGGAAGGCGGGCGCTACCGTTTCGACCTCGACGATCTGGACCGCCGTGCGGAAGAGGGCGGACGCCTGTTGATCCTGTGCTCGCCACACAACCCGGTCGGCCGCGTGTGGCTGAAGGAAGAGTTGCAGGCGTTGCTGGCGGTGTGCGAGAGACACGGCATCGCCGTGGTCTCGGACGAGATCCATGCCGACCTGGTCTACCCTGGGTTCAAGCATCTGCCGCTCGCCACCCTGAACGACAAGGTGAAGATCGTCACCGCCGCAGCACCCAGCAAGACCTTCAACATCCCCGGCCTCGGCCTGTCCGCACTCGTCGTCCCGGAAGCGTCAGATCGCAAAGCCATCACGCAGGCCTTCGATACCCTGCATGTGAGCGCAAGCAATCCCTTCAGCATCGCCGCGTTCGAGGCGGCCTATCGCGAGGGCGCACCCTGGCTGGATGCGTTGTTGGACTATCTCGCCGGGACGCGCGACATGGTGCGCGAATTCCTGCAACAGCAACTGCCGCAGATCAGCATGATAGAGCCGGAAGGGACTTACCTGCTGTGGCTGGATTGCCGCGCGCTGGGGCTGGACGACAATCAGCTCCGTGACTTCTTCGTGCAGCAGGCGGGCGTCGGCCTGAGTCCGGGCGCGATGTTCGGTGTACAGGGCAGCGGCTACATGCGCATGAACATCGGCGCGCCGCGTAACGTCATCAAGACGGCACTGGAGAATATCGCCCGCGCCGGGCGGGCAAGACGCTGAGGTGAGACTTCATCGCGGGATGCGCGCTCAGGTAATGCACATTGAACCAGCCGTCCCCGTCGCTCCACACCGTCTCCGGCTGCCAGCCCGCCGCGCGCGCCAGTTGCCTGAATTCCTGCGCGGTGTATTTGTACGAGTTCTCGGTGTGTATGGTCTCGCCCGCGTCGAATGCGAACGTCTCCTTGCCCAGCCGCACTGCCTGCCGGCTGCGGCTGACCAGGTGCATCTCGATGCGCCCCTGTCCCTCGTTGTAGAACGCATGGTGGGCAAAACCGTCAGCGTCGAGCTGCGCGCCCAGTTCGCGCTGCATGCGCGTCAGCAGGTTGAGGTTGAACGCGGCGGTATGGCCGGCCGCGTCGTTGTAGGCGGCATTCAGTATCTCGGGCGACTTCTTGCAGTCCACGCCGATCAGCAGCGCGCCGCTGGGGCCGGTCACCTCGGCCGCGTGTCGCAACAGTTCGACGGCATCTGCCGGTGTGCAGTTGCCGATGGTGGAGCCGGGAAAGAACACCACCCGCCGCCTTTTGGCATGCTGTTTGAGCACCCGTGTCGGCAGCCGGTGGTAGTCGGCGCACAGCGGCTGCATCTGCAAGGCGGGGAACATCGTCTGCAGGCGCTGCGTGCTGTGCAGCAGGTGCGGTTCGCAGATGTCTATCGGCACGTACACGGCGTCGTCATTCAGATGCCGCAACAGCAGCGGCGTCTTGACCGCGCTGCCGCTGCCCAGCTCGATCAGCACGCAGGACTTGCCTATCATCTCCGCCATCTCCGCGCCGTGGCGTTCGAGGATGCCGGTCTCGGTGCGCGTCGGGTAATACTCGGGCGTGGTGCAGATCAGGTCGAACAGGCGCGAGCCGTGCGCGTCGTAGAAATACTTCGGCGGGATGCTCTTGGGATGGCGGCGTAATCCCTCGCGCACGCTGACGAGGAAATCATCCTCTTCGGCATGCGCTGCCGGCGTGGGCGATGCGTGCCTCATGCGATGTCCTCCGCCAGGCGCAGGCCGGAGAACATCCAGCGGTCTGCGGCCCGGAAAAAGTTGCGGTAACTGGCGCGCACATGGTCCTGCGCGGTGGCGCAGCATCCACCGCGCAACACCATCTGGTCGCACATGAACTTTCCGTTGTATTCGCCCAGCGTGCCGGGCAGCGGACGGAATCCGGGGTAGGGCAGGTAGGCGCTCCGCGTCCATTCCCACAGGTCGCCGTAGAACTGCAGGATCATAGGATTCGCGTAACGATTCGTTTGCTCCCTCTCCCCATGGGAGAGGGTTGGGGAGAGGGAGGCCGGACGCGGCACATACAGGCCGCTGTCGAGGAAGTTGCCGGCGATGGCTTGCGTGCTGGCGGCATGTTCCCATTCCGCCTCGGTCGGCAGGCGCTTGCCCGCCCAGCGCGCATAGGCGTCCGCCTCGTAATAGCTCAGGTGCGACACCGGCTCGTCTAGACGCAGTGCATGCGCGCCGGTCAGGTCGAAGTGCATCCAGTCGCGGTCTTGTTTGAACCAGTACAGCGGCGCCTGCCAGTACTGTTCCTTGATCGTGCGCCAGCCATCGGACAGCCACAGCTCGACGCGGTCGTAACCGCCGTCTTCGATGAAGGCGAGGTACTCCGCATTGTTCACCAGCCGCGTACCCAGTCTGAAATCTTGCACGTATGTCTTGTGCTGGGGACGCTCGTTGTCGTAGGCGAAGGCGTCGCCGTCGTGGCCGATCTCGACGATGCCGGCGGCAAATTCCTGCCAGCCCATCTTCGCAATGGGTGCAACAGGGGGCAGTTCGATCTTGTGATACGCCGGATGCAGCGGGTTGATGGAGAAGTTGTAACGCGTATCCATCAGCAACAGCTCCTGATGCTGGATCTCGTGCTCGATCCCCAGTTGTAAACGCTGCCGGATGTCGGCGGAATGCTGCGCCGGAGACTGCGCCAGCAGATCGAGCATCGCCGCATCGACATGGCGGCGGTAGCGATACACCTCGTCTACCGTCGGGCGCGACAGCATGCCGCGTTGCGGGCGCGGAAAGAACGTGCCCGCCGTCTCGTAATAAGAATTGAACAGGTGTGCGTATTCCTCGCGCAGCATGCGGTACTGCTTTGCATACGGCACGAGGATGAACGTCTCGAAAAACCAGCTGACATGCGCCAGATGCCACTTGGGCGGACTCGCGTTCTCCATCGCCTGAAGGCAATAGTCCTCGATCTGCAACGGTGCGCACAACGCTTCCGTGCGCGCGCGCACTGTTTGGTAGCGTTCGATCAATGCGGCATCGTTCATCGTCTCGTCATTCCTCTATTTTGACGCCGTGCCAGAACGCGACGAAGCCCTTGATGCGGGCCGCCATCGCGGACGGCTCGGGGTAATACCAGGCGGCATCCTCGTTCACCTGGCCGTCGACCACAACGTTGTAGTAACTGGCTTCGCCTTTCCATACGCAGTGCGTATGCGTCGTGCTGGGTTGCAGAAATTCCTTCTTCACGGCGGAAAGCGGGAAGTAGACGTTCCCCTCCACGCGATGGATCTCGTTGCTCGCCGCTTCGGCGATGACCTGATTGTTCCAGATGGCCTTGGGCATGACTTTCTCCTGAAAGTGAGTAATACGATGTGGCTGTTGGTCGGTCAATAAGGCAAAGACCTTACAAACGGTCACGGCTGTTCGTCGCAACGCTGCATCTCGTTGCGCGCGGCGCTGTAGCTGGACACGCAGAATGGCACGAAGAAATTCAGCAGCATCTGCGTCGTATTGAGCGGCAAGCCATCGAGCAGATTGCCGCCCTGATTCACCAGGTTGAGCAGGGTGCCGACCACCAGTGCTACCTTAAGCGCGGAGATCGCGATCCGGCGGCGACCGGCGATGCGGAGCAGGCGGACGATGCGCATGCCGTTCTCTTAGCGGAAATGCTGGCGCAGGATGCGTTCCGCCGCCGCCGAGGCGATGTCGTCCTTGTTCAGGAACAGGAACACGTCGCGCTCGCCCAGTCGAGAATGTTCCTCTGCTCTGGCATTGAACGGCAGGATCGTCGAACCGGGATGCACCTCATGCACGATGCGCTGTATCGTGGACAGGGTCGAATCGAATGCGGTCAGGCCGGCGAATATCACCGGCAGCGACGGATAACGCTTGCGCAGTTCCGCGAACACTTCTGCCGGTTTTGCCGCGATGGAGGATACGACCGCCGTCGAGATAATCGCGCCGCTGAACGACCCAAGTTTGCCGGAATGCATGTCGTCTATGCTTTCCAATTTGGTCGGCTGATAGCCGTTACGTTCCAGGAATGGACGCATCTCCGATACGATGAAGGCATGCGGTCGCGCCAGTAACACTTTCTTTTCGATAGCCATTTGTCTGTCCTTTGTCTGTGTCTGATGCGCTCATGCCGCCACCGCGCCGTGCCGGCGCAGTACTTCAAGATAGGTGTCCGGCTCGGGGCGCACGCGATAGTTGTCGGTCTCGTGCGCCCACAAGATCCTGCCGTTGCGGCCGGTGATGACGACGGTCGGCATCACCGTGTCGCTGTCGTAGCCCAGCATCTGCATGCCGGCAGGCAGGCCGTTCGGATGTTCGATGCCGAGCTTGCGGGCGGCCGCGTTGTCTTCGTCGGTGAGGAACTCGAAGGATGCTTCGAGGCGGAACTTCTGCGCCAGCGCCACCGTGTTGTCGTGCGGTTGCGGGGCGATCAGCGCGATGCGCACGCCGAGCGCGCCGATCTCGCGGTAGCGTTCGGCCAGTTCCTTGATCTGCGCCATGCAGAACGGGCACCAGTTGCCGCGATAGAAGATGAAGACGGCGGGCTTGTCGGTCAGGCTGCGCGAGCTGACCCACGCGCCTGCGGTGTTGCGCACCGAGAACTCGGGCAGCGTCGCGCCGACCGCCAGCTTCGCATTCACATCGCGCCCGTCGTAGGTCGAGAACCAGTAGGCGTATAGCAGGAAGGTCGTCCAGCCGGCGGTTGCCAGCAGTGCCACCAGTCCTTCCGTCCCGGTCGAGACCCAGATATATCCGGCGAGTGCTGCGCCTGCCACGCCCAGCAGATTGATCAGCGGAAAATGCGCACTGGTACGCGCCAGATTCTTCAGCGTCATGGCGCGCATGATCACCGTCAGGATAGGCGCGACCGTCAGCAGCACGCCGCCCCATGCCAGTTGGTTCTCGCCCCGGTAAAGCGCCCAGCCCGCGTAGCCGGCGATGCTCATGATCGCCATCATGTAGCTGCTGATGAATATCGACTTGATCAGATTCATGTTGTGACTCCTGAATAATGAATCGTCCCGCCGCGCCTTGGCGCGGCGGAGTGAGGGATGATTACGCCGCCTTCTTGCAGCATGCGTATTCGTCCGGCGCCTGCCATGCCTCGTTGGTGAACGCGGCATCCAGCGGCGTGTCGGTCAGGTGGTTGGCGTAGTTGCTCAGGGTCTTCATGCTGACGCCGAGCACCACCTCCAGCGCGTTCTGCGGCGTGTAGCCGGCGGCGAAGAGGTCCTTCAGTTCCTGGCTGCCCTGCACCCAGCCGCGCTCGCGCACCACGGCACGGGCAAAAGCCGCCAGCGCATCCAGCTTCGTGTCTGGCAGGTCATTGTTGCCGCGCAGTGCATCGATCCGCGCACCATCGACCTTGACCAGATTGCGCGCGAGGAAGGAATGGGCGGCGACGCAGTATTCGCAGCGGTTCTCGATGCTGACGGCGATCAGCACGACCTGCTGCTCTTCCGGCGTGAGCGCGCTCTTTTCCAGCAACGCTCCGAGTTGCTTGTAGGCTTCCAGCGCGGCGGGCGCTTCCGCCAGATGGGCATACAGATTGGGGATAAAACCCAGCCCTTTGTTGGCGGCTTCGAGGATGGGACGCGATCCGGCGGGGGCGGATTCGAGGGTGTGCAATTGGAATGTGTTCATGACGGTCTCCTGTGGGTTGGGCAACATGTGTTGCCGGAACCCATTGTCAGGATTCGGAGGGCTAGCCTCCATGACCGGTAAAGCGGGATTTATGTCCGTTCGTCCAGCGAGAATGGCGCGGCGGCGCGTTTAGTGATCCGGCACAAATAAAGTAGCACGTCATATCGGCGAAGGCCGCTATCCAGTGGCGCGCAAAGCGCGCCGATCTGGGTAATGCTGGATTCCGGGTCAAGCCCGGAATGATGGAGTTGATACTGTTTAATGCCGGATCAATAACTTGGTATAAGCATTTGCTCCAGCTCTGTAGTCACGAACGGCTGTTGGCGATGAGGAAGTCTATCAATCTTCTTTTCTTGGGGTTTTGGCAGGCAAATGCTTCACCATGCGGTCAAAGTCAGATTCGAAGCGCCGGTCATCCAGTCCCCGAAATTTGTCGAACTCCTGTTCGGCGTGTGTCTTGGCCAACTCAGCCGAAACCTTACCTGCGCCTTGCAAAATCTCGCGGTCATTTAATGTCAGAAAGCCTTCCAGTTTGTCGATCCAGTCCTGCATGGTCATGGCGATGCGCCGCATCGCCTGGCCCTCGGCAAAAATCAAATACTGTTCGGCCAGGTTATTGAGGGCGCGTAGCTCTTCCTCGTTCAGGTAATTCTTGGCGATGCTCACATCAGCCTTGCGGATGCGTGCTCCCTCCCAAGTCGTCAGCCCCATGTTCGGCTGGCTGCTGTCGGCACGGGCGGAGATCAGTTCGGCGGCAGTCTGGCCGTGAATGGCGTAATGCACCTTGTTCTGCACCGTGGCGAAGAACGTCTGGGTGAGTGCGTGGCTGGCGTCGTAATCCACGCTGGTGGCGTAGATGTCCGTGATCTTCTGGTAAAACCGCCGCTCACTGGTGCGTATGTCTTGCAGACGGCGGGTTAATTCATCGAAGTAATCCTGCCCTTTGCCGGGATTCTTCAGGCGCGCGTCGTCCAGCACAAAACCCTTGACGATGTATTCCTTCAGTTTGTCGTTGGCCCACTGGCGGAAACGCACGCCGACCGGGCTGCGCACCCGGAAGCCAAGCGCCAGCACCATGTCCAGATTGTAGTGCTCAACCTCACGGGTCACGTCTCGCCCCCCTTCAGATTGAACTGTTCGGAATAACCGAACAGTTGCCGCAGGGGTTAGCTCGCCATCTTCAAAGATGTGCTTGATGTGCTCGCTGATGGTGCCCTTGGCCTTGCCGAACAACTCGGTCAACTGCTTCTGGCTCAGCCAAAGGTTTTCCGCCTCCAGCATCACGTTGATGCGGGTGGTGCCGTCTTCGCTTTGGTAGATCAGGAATTGTTGGGGGGCGGTCATCATGTCACCTCATTTATACATTTTGAGGTGCTCAGGCGGCACTGTGCTTCCATCGGATTGAACATGGAGTAGTTTCCATCCATTTTTTTGAATAGCACTGAGATGCTGTTCATCAAGCAGAGCATCCTTTTTCAGTGCGAGACACAGTAGGTGCGTCGGACGGGTCATGGCAACGTAGTGAAGTTTTAGGCGAGATTTTTGGTGTTCTTTATCGGCTATTTTCCATCCGGTTTTTTTTCTGGTAAGCCAAGGCAACAGAAGTTGAAGATTGTGTTTATACCAATATGTCTCTAGCACCAAGGTCGCAGTATGAGTTTGGCCTTTTACCGAATGAATCGAGCCTGCCCGGATGGAAACTTCCCTTCCATTCTTGCTGTAACGGAATATGTTATTCCGACATTTGTTTGCCTCGGTGGATGTTGCTGGTGTAACTGGTGTGTCATTCCACATCAGAAAAGCATCAGCCTCTTTTGATAGTGACGATCCCGCAATGACTTCCGCAATGCTTCGTACTATTCCGCGCCAATGCCCTTCCCATGTCTCTGCCGTTGGTGTTTCCTGCTTCACGGTAAATTGCACAATCAGGTTCTGGTATTGCTCACAAATATCAGGTGACGTCTCCAGAAGCCTGAGAATATGGCGATGTTGGTGCTTGGGTCGGGCCAGAGATTTTGCTCCCGTCGAAAAATCTGACAATCGAAGAAAGCTCTCGGCAATTTTCTCGACCATCGCATGAGTCTCACGTTTTAGCTCCGACTTACCTTGTCCTGAGGAAATGTACTGGATGAAAGTATGGGGAGCCGGATCATGCTTTGTGAGTTCCGGGTCGTAATCTGACCAATAGTGGACAAGATGCTTTGGAAGCTTTGGATTCTCGTCATCGGCTTTAGGTTTATGTACCTGACCAACTGCCGTGGCAATAAACCATTCTTCGCTCAACTCCTGATCGGAAAAGGTTTCAAGGAGCAGTTCTCCGTATGCATCCAGCACTTTGGCTATGCTATTTTCATCGAACAGAAAAATCGTGTGCTGCCCCTCAGGTGAACCTGACGAGAGTGCTTTCTTTGGGCCGATCCCTTGAAGGCCATAAGGTTCGAGCCCAAGCGGATCGGCCATATTGGCAATTGTTTGTCCGAAGCGATAGCTATTGGGTAACTCCATCTTGCTCGCGCCGGGAAATTTGTCTATTGCTGCCTCTTCTGCCCCCAGGAACTCAAAAATAGCTTGGTTTGCGTCACCAAAACGCTGGCGGATAACCGCATTGTCACCTTCCGTAAATATCCGACTCAGTATTTCCGATTGCTCTTTACTGTTATCTTGTGCCTCATCAATTAAAAGAATCGGAAAGCGATCTCTGAGCACATCAATAACCATGGGATTAGTGTCTATCAACGCTCCGGCCCACATGAACATTTCGTCGTAACAGAAATATCCATCAATGGCAGATTGTTGACATGCCTTCTGTATATTGACGTAAGTGGAGGTGTCAGTACCAAGTTGCCCCCCTTTCCCCCAACGTATTGGACCAACACCAAAATCAGGTGTCTTAATGGATAAAACAGAGGGGCCATAATGGTTTTGTTCGAGAGCGCTCCGTGTGTTGAACGGTAATGAGTTCCAGCGCCTTCTATGACACGCGTCGGTATCAATCATTTTTATCGTGTAGCCACGGGATCGTAGCCATGGAATTGCTAGGAATTCGTTTACAAATCCATGAATGGTTCCAATGTAGTGCGGGTAGCCAAGAAGTTTTCGCCCTGCGGCTGTGTTACCAAGGTGCTTCTCGATCTCGTGGCGAGCTGCATTTGTGTGGGAGAGTACGCAGATGCCACGGGTCCGGTATTGCCACTTCTCCGCCAGAATTGCCAGCTTAGCCACAAGGAGTGTGGTCTTGCCGCTGCCCGGACATGCAGCCACATCAACACTGTTCATGCACTTGAGAACATTTTGGCGCGGATCAGCCCCGTCCGTTCCATAAAAAGCATTAACTGGCAGCCCCAAGAGTCGAGATGCCCGATAAATGTCTTCATCCGTGACCGTTGGTGATTCGAATGTGTCTTCGCTACTCATTCTTAGCTATCCGCTTTGGGCGCAGCATCATCTGCGCCGGTCACATAATCAATCGCCTCAACCAAGTAGGGGGGCAGAATTTTTCGCCATGCATCAGGTGCGAGTTTCTTGTCCTCAAGCGCCCCTGCCAAATATTGTGCGGCGATGGTTTTAGACGCTTTGGTTCCGGTCGTAAATAATGCATAGACCTTTGTTGCGAGAAGCTCCTTATAAGCGCAGCCATCGGCTAGACCATTCGAAGTGCTATTGAGGGCTTCTTGCTCAAGGCCTTTAAAGTCTGCCAGAGCCTTTTGTTCCACAGTCGTTACAGTTTCCGCATTCAAGTCCTTACCCTGTTCCGCAATGGCTTCATCTTTCTTTGCAAGATAAGCTGCCACATAAACATCTTTGGCAAGACCAAAATAGGCGAGGTCATACTCCAGCGTCCATTCGTTGGCGATATAAGTTTTTACTTTTTGTCCGTTTGTCTTATCGCTCAACGCAGAACGTCTCGCTTTCAAACCTGCTTCGCCAAGCGCACTTTTGGTGGAAAGTTCCTTCTTAATAATCGGCTTTCCGCAATCCGGCATCACATCCATGTCGGTTACACAAGCTACTGGAATACTAAGCTGAGCAGCCTTGTCATCATTACGTCGCTGAAAAATTCTGGCATAGCGGCGTAACCCGACACCCCCAACATTAACGATGGAAACCCCGTACTCAGTGAAGTCACGCCCGATAAGCTTTGCCAATGTTGGAAGCAGTATATTTTCCGCGTCACCTTCAACGATCATGACACCTCGTGCGAAGAATAGATTTGCCTTTGTTACATCAAGGAAACGCTCAAGAAAACGATAATCGGATGATTCCAGCTTTGTATTTTCTTTCGCCAACGAGAATGCCTGTCCGTTCTGAATCATCACCATGTTGTCCAAATCAATGGCGGATGCGAGATTAGGGCTGTGCGTGGTAACGATAATCTGAACTCCATTTTTCACTGCCTGCTCCTGCAAGTATTTCATTACCCGCAGTTGGCGCTGAGTGTGCAAATGAGCTTCCGGTTCTTCGATGAGTAACAACTTGCTTCCCTCATCTTCTTGCGCCATTAACAAAAGCTCGCAGGCCATGAAGAGTAGATTATTGGAACCCAAGCCGAGCTTTCCGCTACTCCCCGAGCCAAGACTAAGATCGAGTTTTTCCAGCAATTGTCTTAGCCGGTTATCTTCCGAAACAGTTGAACCGCTCACTTTAATGTTGCTCTTTAATTCATCGCCATTCAGCGAAAGATTGTTGAGGTGATCGTTTATTTTGTCGCGAGTTTGAATAATCCCCTGCTGTTCCTCAAGCAAGGCGTTGGCGAAGTCACCTATGCCACGGACATTGAGCGAACTTGGTTCGAGTGCCGTATTTTTATCGTAGTCCTTACCTTTTTCGACATCACCGGTTCGCTGGAGAACTTGGGACAGGCGCGAACCACGCCCTGCTGACAATGCTGATTCGGCATCGCGCAACGGACGAAGATAGGTGGCTCTGAGCATTTCTTTTACCTCTGGGGATAGTGTCGGCCCATCCCCTTTCTTCCCTGAGCGTAACTCGACACGTCGGAACGGACGGCCTTTGGGCGCTGTTCCGGTATCCTCTGCAATCCAGTTGACGCACAGAAACGGGAGGGCACCTTTTGCAGAATCTCCGTAGGTCAGATATTCGACAAAGGTTCTCAGATCCTGTGAATTCAGCTCCTTGAACTTGCACACGATACGAATTACCTTTTTGGTGTCACCCTGATGAAAGTCAGAGTCCTCCAATCGAAACCAATCCTGATCCGTTGTGCCTAGGGCAAAGCGCAACGCATCAATGACAGTGGTTTTGCCCGCGTCATTTTCGCCCACCAGCGCAGTTAGGCCAGGGCGCAAAGGAATTACAAGCGCCTGCTCGCCGTCCCCGTACATCCTGAAATTTTCAATGCGTAATTCAGCGAGATACATTTGAGATCATCTCCAATTTTATTATTTCGATAGCTCTGAATTTCATCACCTCATCATCCAGATGGTTGATGGCATTCACCGCAATCCGTCCGGACTTCGGCTTGTTAAGGGCGCGAGGTGTCGCTGTTAAGGATGCCCAGGCTTTTTTCGAGGCTCTCCGCTTTGGGAGTGGTTTCGTGGGCTTTGTCGGGATCATTTGTGCCAAGGAAATATGCGTGGCGGACGAGGAAGTTTTCTTCGTTGTAGTCGGTGTCGATGAACCGGCAGGCGATACCTTCAACGCCATCGCTGCGAATCGGATGCTCGAAAAATTCGTTGGCCATCTTGTGGTTGTTTTGGATTTAACTCAATGGCAAATGGTATCCCGTAGACAAAGGATGGGCAATCGGCAGGAATATATAGACCTTCGTGAGGTAATTTCTGTTGTCGACGCTAAGCGCCACTTCCTTTATGTTGCTGTCCGGCAGACGGCGTTCTGTGGCCGGTGATCGTCCGTCAGCTTAGCCGCGCACTTTGCCCGGCGGCACGCCGACGATGCGTTTGAACGCCTTGCGGAACGCGGCTTCCGACTCGTAGCCGCATTTCATCGCAACATCCAGCATGTTGGCGTCCCCGTCGGCCAGCAATCCAACGGCCAGTTGCATGCGCCAGGTCGCGACGAATTCCATCGGTGGGATGCTGACCAGTTGCGTGAAGCGTTCCGAAAAGGCGGAGCGCGACTGGCAGGCGAGCCCGGCCATGCGCTCTACCGTCCAGCCCTCTGCCGGGTTCTCGATGAAGGCCGTGACGGCGGGGCGCAAGTGTTCGTCCGCCAGCGCCGCCAGCAGCGGAGACAGCTTGGGATCGTGATGCAGGGCGTGACGGATGATGTACAGGAACAGCGTGTCCGACAGACGGTCGAGGATCGCGGTCACGCCGAGATCGTTCAGCGTTGCTTCCTCGGTCATCATCTCGATCAGGTTGCGCACCTGCCGTCCCACCGGGCTGCGATCCGGACGGATCAGCATGAAGTCCGGGAACGAGGCGAGCAGCAGGCGGCGGATATGCGCGGGCAGGCGCAGGTGGCCGCACAACAGGCCGGCACCGGGCGCTTGTTTGTCCAGCGGCGCGGGTTGCGAATAATCGAAGGGTTGCTGCGGAACGATGGCATGCGAGCTGAAGGCGTGCGCCGCATCGTGCGGGAAAAAGGCGATGTCGCCGGCGCGCATCTTTGTCGGCTCCGTGCTGTCCGGCATATGTATCCACGCCTCGCCGTTGCACACCAGATGGAAAGTGGTGGCGTCAGAGCCGCCGGGCGTGGACATGTGCCAGCCATCGCACAGCTGGCCGACGTAATACACCTCGGAGCCGAGATGCAGATGGCGCAGGAAGTCGTTGATCGGCGGAGGCGAGACGCTCATCCGCGCCTCACAGTTTGCGCGGCAGTTCGCGCGCCGCCTTGCGGATGAAAACGAGCTGTTTCTCGAAATTGCGGCAGCCACGGCACATCATCAGGTGCATGCGCATCGCCATCTTTTCGCGCAAGGTGATGGGGCGGTCGTAAGATTGCGACAGCAGTTCAGTGTTTTGTTTGCAGTCCAGCATGGTCACCTCGCGTTTCCAAACCAGTTGAGATCGAGGCACTCGCGCAACGCCAGCCGCGCGCGGTGCAGGATCACCCAGCAGTTAGTCGTGGAGATGCCGAGTTCCTGACATATCTCGTAGGTAGACATCTCCATGAACTCGCGCATCATGAAGGCGCGCGCGGTGTTGAGCGGCATGCGCTGGTTGCATTGCTCGAACACGTTCCAGAAATGCGCGTTCTCCAGCGATTGCTCCGGCGCGTTCCAGGTCTGCGGCGGATCGGCCCAATGGCCGTTCTCCTTGAACAGCGCATCGACCAGGTCGTTCTCGTCCTCGCCTTCGGCCACGTTCAGTTGCGGTTCGCGCGCGCGTTTGCGCAGCAGGTCCATGATCTTGTGTTTGAGGATGCCGACCAGCCAGGTGCGCGGTGAAGACTGTGCGGCAAATTTTTCCTGACTTTCGATGGCGGCGACCAGTGTCTCCTGCACCACATCCTCGGCCAGATGCGGGTCGCGCAGTTGCAGCATGGCGTAGCGCAGCAGATAGCTGCGGTGCTGTTGCAGGGATTCGGGATCGATGGCGCTCATTCAAACTCCGGATGGTGTGCGAAGTGCGGTTGCATGGTAGCACTCGCAGAAATGCAAAACACCCGCCGGGTGAGGGCGGGTGCAGGCGTGGCGCTGTAGAGCTCAGTGACGTGTCGCCGCACAGGGGTTCTTGGCTGCGCAAGGATTCATCGGCGCGCACGGGTTACGGGCCGCACAGGGATTTTTCGCTGCACAGGGATTGCCCGGCTTGAAGCCTTGTTGCAGCGTTGCGGTGTAGGCGGTCAGCGCCGCCAGCCGCTTGCTGTTCCACGGCAGCGGCTTGGCCGCCATCGGCACCGCCATGCAGAACTGCACCATCTCGTCCAGATGCACGGCCTTCACGCCGGCGCGGTCGTCGGTCATCTGCACATAGTGCGGGTATGGTTTAGCGAATGTGTCCTGGAACGCGCCGTTGTTGTCGTGGCAAGTGCTGCACGACAGGCCGTTGCTGCTCAGACTGGTATCGCTGAACAGGCGCTTGCCGTAGGCGACTAGTTCCTTCTGGTTGCCTTGGTAGGGACGATAATTCTTCGGGCGCATCACGCCTTTGACATCCATTTTCACCATCGCGGCGGCACAGGGATTGGTTGCGGCACAAGGATTTTGCGCAGCGCACGGATTCTTCGCAGCGCACGGATTCTTCGCGGCGCAGGGATTCATGCGCGTACTGCGCGGGGCGCAGGGGTTGGCGCGACAGGGTGCGGCCAGCGCCATGCCGCCGACGGTCAGGCTCAGCACGCCGGACGCGATCAGGGTATTCATCAATCGGGCAGATTTCATCTCGCTCTCCTTATGTCTTATGCCAGCAACCAGAAAGCCGCGACACCGACCGCGATCAACACCACCGCGCCCAGCATCATCTTCTCGTGCACGCACATGCCGGGCGTGGTTTCGCAACTGCTATTCATTTTGCACATCATGGACATTTCAGCCTCCTGTCGGTAATTGGGGAAATCACGTATTGCTGCGGTGACGTGCGTTGGTCGCGCAGGGCAGGCGAACCTTACAGGCGGAATGAAAAAGAACGGATGTCCTTGCCGCCGCGCGGGAAGACGCTGCGGCAAGGGCGGCTGACGCTATGCGGCGCTGCGCCGGAAGAAGGTGTCGCCCGGTGTGGCCGTGGTGACTTCGGTGATCGAGTCGTAGGGCAGGCCGACGCGTTCGTGCGCGCGCCGCACGGCCTCGGCATCGGTCGCCATGTTCAGGCAGAAGGCGCGGCCATCCTCGTAGCTCAGGTGCAGGCGGACGGGCACGACGCCTTCGTCGTAGCAGGCCTGTTCGTACAGCGCGTAGAACTTCTCGAAGTCATCCATGGAAAGTTGCTCCGGGAAGGTCTGGCGCGTGCGGTCGTGCGTGTCGATGAAAAAGCGCATCGGTTTCATGTTGCTCTCCTGTCAGTGACGCTACGAAGGTGTAGCGGGGCGCAATGTAGCGGGCGGCCGCGCGGCGTTCTGTAGCAAAAGTTACGCTGCGAGCCTTTTCCGTGTTGTGTAGCAATTGATACAGAGCGCGCGACGGATTGCCGTTAGCCTGCACCCGGTCTTGATGCGCAAGGAGAACGGAATGGGACACGCGGGATTGTCGGGATTCATGAACGTCAGCATCGCCATGCTGGTGATCGGCTTCACGGTGCTGTTGCTGATGGTGCAGTTCGAGCTGGGGCCGATGGGCAAGTTGTCCGGCGGCAGGAAGTGGCTGCTGACGCTGATACTGGGCTCGGGCATGGTGGCGTTCTCCATCAAGCTGATCGTCATCGCCACGCTGCTGAACTTCCCGAAACAGACCATAGGCGCGCATCTGCGCGCGCAGCAGGCCCGCCCGCCGCACGCGACGGTCGCGCCGCAATACGCCGTCTACGACAGGTCGGTCGGCGGGAGCAAACCTTATGTCTGGCAGGTCTTGCCCGAGGTCGCGCCCGCGCCGGCGTGGAACCCGACCACGCCGGAGAAGGTCGCGCTGGGCGAGCGACTGTTCCACGATACCGCCCTGTCGGCGGATCGCACCGTTTCGTGCAGTTCCTGCCACGAGGTGCGGCAGGGCGCGGGCATGGATGGCAGACGCACCTCGCTGGGCATCGGCGGCCAGAGCGGCGCGCGCAATGCGCCCACGGTGTGGAACGCCGCCTTCCAGTCCGTATTATTCTGGGACGGCCGCGCCGCCTCGCTGGAAGAACAGGCCAAAGGACCACCGCTCAATCCGAAGGAAATGGGCATGCCGTCGCTGGAGGCTTTGGTGCAGCGCGTGCGCGAGGAGGTTTCGTATCGCGAACCGTTCGACAGGGCATTCGGTGTGGGGCGGCCGATCACCATCACGCAGATTGTCGCGGCCATCGCCGCCTACGAGCGGACGCTGATTACGCCGGATGCGCCGTACGACCGCTTCGTGCGCGGCGACGCGAGCGCGCTGAACGCGGCGCAACTGCGCGGGATGGAGCTGTTCCAGTCGGTAGGCTGCGTCCAGTGCCACTCCGGACCAAACTTCAGCGGCGCCAGCGTGTTCGACAAGGCGCCCAATACGCAACGCCTGTTCCCGGTGTTCGCCTCGCAGCGCTATGTCGAGCGATACCGCCTGACCGGCGATGCCGGCGGCAATGCGGCCGGCAGCAAACAGGGCATCTGGCGCATCCCCTCGCTGCGCAACGTCGCGCTGACTGCGCCGTATTTTCACAACGGCAGTGTTGACAGCCTGGCCGAGGTGGTGCGTATCATGGCGACGGTGCAGCGCGGCAAACGGATAGGCGGCGACGAGCGGACCATCGTCTGGTCGCGACAGGACAGGACGCTCACCCGCGCCGATGCGGAGCCGCTGAGCGAGCGCGACGTGCAGGATATCGTCGCGTTCCTCAAGTCGCTGAGCAGCGACACGCTGCTGGCGCGCAGTCGGGAGCCGTGAGTGCCGGTGGATTTTCCGGGGAAGCGCAGTTGAACAAGGCCCATCTTGCGTTGGGCATCAAGGGAGCGGACAGTGGACTCATGCAAAGTGATGTTTGACTCATTGGAATGGCAGGAAGCAATGCCCGGTGCCCGCTTCAAAGTATTTGGCGATGGCCGGAAGCAGATGCGGTTGCTCGAATTTACCTCCGGGTTTGTCGAGCCGCACTGGTGCGAGAAGGGGCATGTTGGTTGCGTACTCAAGGGCGAATTGGAAATCGACTTTGACGGCCGAATCGTCAGATACGGCGTAGGCGACGGGATATTCATTCCGATGGGGACATCCACCAGACACAAGGCGCGTTCGCTTACAGCCAGTGTTCGACTTTTTCTGGTGGAAGATGTTGTCGGAGCATGAGCAGAGAGGCCACGGCGTTTGCCGGTTTCATATCAGGAGGCGGGCGATGGGCGATGCGAAGTCGATGAACGAGGTGCGGACGCTAGGCGTCTTTCGCGAGCTTTCCGTGCGCGGGCAGCACATGCTCGAATGCGGCATGCAGCTCAACCATTTTGACGAGCTGAAGACCATCATCAACAAGGGCAACAACGTGGCCGGCGCCTATGTCGTGGTTCGCGGTCGGCTGCGCGTCTATTCGATCTCGCCGGGCGGTAACGAGGCCACGCTGTACTTCATCAATCCGGGCGAGGTCTGCATCCTCGCGCTGAACTGCATTTTCAACAACCTGCAATATCCGGCCTGGGTGCAGACCGAACCGGACACCTGCGTCGGCGTGATTCCCTCGCTGACCTACCGCACGCTGTTCCAGACCGAGCCCTCCATCCAGAACCTGACCGTGCATGCATTGTCTGTACTGGTATTCAGGCTGATGGAAGAGCTGGAGGAGGTGCATGCCCTGAACCTGAACGAGCGTCTGGCCAAGTTCATCCTGATGCGCTCGGAAGCTGACGGGCAGTTGCGCATGACGCAGAGCGAGCTGGCCGCGCACCTGGGCACCACGCGCGAAGTGGTTGCAAAGCTGCTGCGCAAGCTGGTCGCCGATGGCGTCATCCAGACCGGGCGCGCTACGATCCGGGTCGGCAAACGGGATGCCCTCGCCGGATTGCTCAAGTCGCCGACCGGGTGATCGTGAACGCCGTGTAAGGAATGCGATTCCCGGCCGACCAATGCGCACCACCACCGGATAAGGAGATTCCCATGAAGTCGATATACAAACTGTTGTTGTCGCTGGCCCTGTTGTTCCCGCTGTTCGCCCACGCCGTCGGCGAGCCCTACACGCAAGACAAGCTGGACGCGCTGAACCAGGCCGGCAAACCCGCGCTGGTGTTCATCTACGCCGACTGGTGCCCGACCTGCCGCGCGCAGGAGAAAATATTAAACGAGCTGCTGCCTATGGATGAATTCAAGGGCATCGCCACCTTGCGCGTGGATTTCGACACACAGAAACCCGTGGTCAAGGCATTCGGCGTCCGCTACCAGAGTACGCTCATCGTGTTCAAGGGCGGCCGAGAAGTCGCCCGCGTGACCGGCGAGACGGACCGCGACAAGATCGTAGCGCTGTTGCGCAAGGCTCTTTAACGAGATGGAACTGACCGCAACCAGCTATGGCTTGTCGTTCTTGGCGGGCGTGCTGTCCACGCTGTCGCCCTGCGTGCTGCCGCTGGTGCCCATCCTGATGGGCTCGGCGGCGAGCACCCACCGCTACGGCACGCTCGCATTGGTGGGCGGGCTGATGCTGTCGTTCACCGTCATCGGCGTGAGTCTCGGCTCGCTGGGCGGCAGCATCGGCCTGGAGCAGGACACCTTGCGCGTGGTCGGCGGCGTGCTGCTGATCCTGTTCGGTGCAGTGCTGGTCTCCAGCCGGCTGCAAGAGCGCTTCGGCGCGGCAGTCAGCCGCTTGGGCATGGGGCAGGGCATGCTGGCGCGCTTCAATCTGGGCGGATTGCACGGCCAGTTTGTACTCGGCTTGTTGCTCGGCGTGGTGTGGAGCCCGTGCGTAGGCCCGACGCTGGGCGTGGCGGTCACGCTGGCCAGCCAGGGGCAGGCGCTGGCGCAGGTTGCTGCGGTGATGCTGACATTCAGCCTCGGCGCGGGCTTGCCGCTGCTCGCCATCGGCATGCTGTCGCGCCAGGCGCTGGGCAAGTGGCGCGGGCGTATGATGGATGCCGGCCAGAAAGCCAAGAAGCTGTTCGGCGCGGCATTGCTGCTGGTCGGCGTGCTGGTGCTGTCGGGGGCGGACAAGGATTTCGAAAAGTGGGCGCTGGACGTGATGCCCGAGTGGATGGTGACGTTGACCAGCCGTTTCTGAATTTGCTGATTCAAGGAGAACGACATGGCCGAAAAAGAATCGTTACTCAACTCGCTGCTCGGACTGTCGATGATCGTCGAGGCGCGAGATCCCTATACCGGCGGCCACCTGTGGCGCGTCTCGCAGTTCTCAAAACTATTGGCTCAACATGTGGGGCTGTCTCGCCGCGATGTCGCGCTGAGCGAGGTGGGTGGTTTCCTGCACGACCTCGGCAAGGTCGGCGTGCCCGACGCCATCCTCAACAAACCGGATCGGCTCACCGATGGCGAGTACGACGTGATCAAGACGCATCCCGCGGTCGGAGGAAAACTGCTGTCCAACCACCCGCTGGCGAACCTGGCGTACGAGGCGGTGGTCGGCCACCACGAGCGACCGGACGGCAAGGGCTACCCGCACGGACTCGTGGGCGACGTCATTCCCGAAGTCGCGCGCATCGTCGGCATCGCCGACGCCTTCGACGCCATGACCAGTACTCGCGCCTATCGCAAAGGCATGCCGATGGAGAAAGCGCTCTCCATCATCAGCGATGAAGCCGGTCGCCAGTTCGACGCGCCACTGGCGAAACACTTCCTGTCGCTGAGCGCATCCGCCGAGTTGGCCCACATCGTCGGCCACAGCGAACCCGGACTGCCCTTGTTCCAGTGCGGGTGCGGCGCGCCGCTGGCGATACCCGGCGCATTGCGCGACGGCGACCATGTGTACTGCCATTGCTGCGGCGGCGAATCGCGCCTGAGCAAACAGGGCGACAAGCGCAAACTGGAAATGACCGGGGTGCAAGGCGACGCCTCCGTGCTGGCGCCGGACTGCGACACCGATCTGATCGGCGCGATGGTGGAAGAGATCGCACCGCATGTGCTGTGAGGTGACACACCAATCAAACCATGATCGTCATTCCGGCGAAGGCCGGAATCCAGTGGGGTTATTCAACATGCTTTATCGCTTTTGTCCCGCGTTGCGGGTGTTTTATTCAAACTGGATTCCGGCCTTCGCCGGAATGACGGCAACTGTAGGGTGAGGGAAAGAAAGCGAGGCTTGCAATGTCCGAACTAAGCAACACCGTGCAGATCAACGGCAGACAAGTTTCGGTGGAATGGACAAAATCCGCCGCGCGCGAACTGGCGCAGCGCGCGCAACCGCTGGTGGTCGAACTGGAGTTATATTTTTCCTGCCTGGTGAAAAAGTTCGTCCACTTTCACGAAACGACACCGCAGCGATGACACCATCGCCGTCAGCGACAAACTCGCCGTCTTCTTCCGCCCCGTCACCTCCACCGCCTGCTCGTTCGAAGTCGCAGACCGCCTGGGCAGACAACCCGAGATCGAACTCGACACACCCAACGTGCGCAAGATCGCGCCGAAGCGCGTCAGCATCGACTATGTGCGCGGGGTGTGGAAGGGGCAGTTCTGGATATAGATGATTCTGACGTTTTCGCGCAAATGGCTTGCCGGGGAATTGGAGCAAGTCCGCCGTGGCGGCGGACTTGGTTAAGCAACCGCCACTCTGTCTTGCTGCGCGCAGATATCCATGTCCACCGTCAGGCGATGGATTGCCACCTCGGGAATCTTGGCTTTGCCTGCACCCTGGCGCAGGCGCACAAAGCCCAAAGCTTCAAGCTTGCCTAATGTGCGGCTGACATTAGGTTCCGCGCGATGAACCAGTTTTGCCAGATCGGCCACGGAAGCAGGTTTCTTCTGGTCTATGGTGGCGAGCAGGAAACGGTTCTCGGGAGTCAGCAGCCGAATCACGGCCTCTACAGAGTCGAAAGAAATTTGGGCGGCATCGACAGGCGCTTTGTGTTCACCGCGAGCAACCGACAGCATCTCCTTTTTCAGGTCTTGCATAGACTGAATTTTCATTTTCATAATCACGTCTCCTTGTCGTCCACCACCTCGGTCGAAATGCCTTGCGCTTCGCACAGCTTCGCAACCTCGGTAAAAAAATCTTCCAGCAACTGCGCCGCCGATACGAAGGCATACGGGCGGCCTTCGTCATTAACCGTTCTATGCCAGTGATCGGCATCCGGCTTGGCCTTTACAAACTTTCCGCCAGCATGCGGCACCGGGTGCGCATTGTCGAAACCCCGCAGCCTTGTTCCATCCGGGTCATGGAAGGTGAAGGAATAGGCGATGCCGTGCGGCACCTGGCCTGACTGCTCAACCAGCCTGATCTCGAACTTAAGGAAATGGCCGCTGGCGAAAAAGTGCCGCCTTCCATCGTAATCAAGCAGCCATTCCAGGGTGTGTTCAGGCGTTTCCATCGGCTCATCCTATACTCACAGGATAGGATGAGTCAATCCGCAGGAAATCGGTTTTAGAAAGCCGAACTTGTTCAATCGAGGTGATTCGGACGGTGTGACCGCTGTTCGACCAGAGCGGACTATTTCAATTTTCTTAAGAAGCTGTCAGTGCAGTTCGGCGGAGTTTTAACCAACCATCTTAATCTCCGTTGCTTTTTTCGCAGTACCTGTAATATTGGCTTGGTACTTGATAGCCAACTTTGTTCCTTTTTCAACGAAGACCCATTCGCGCCAATTACCATTCTCAAATGCTTCCACATGTAAGTAGTACGCATTATTGTGCCCATCTACTGCAAACACATAACTCGGGAATCCGTCTGATTTTGGTAGGTAGTTGACTCTAACTACTGTGTACCCTTTAGACTCTAACGCACCTTGCTCCTCATATTTATTTGCAGGTGGTTGGGGTAATAATGACGGGGAGGAGGATATATTTCCGCCCAATGAGTCAAGAATTCCAGCGAAATTACATTCGCAGTATTTTAGGATGTCTGGTTTGTTCTGAATTAAGAAGCTAGCAAGGCCTTTTTTGCTGGCATTAGAAAAATCAAAACTCTTGCGAGTGGCACAGTATTCTAACTCACCAACCAGTTTTTTTAGTTCACTTAAGACGGGCCTAGACGGGCCATCAATTGATAAAACCTCGCTTAAGTTATTCGCTGCTAGAGTAAGGAGCTCGCCTAGTCTTTGGGTATCAGAACCCTGTTTCTCCTTATAAGCAAGCCGCCGATAAGCAGAGGCTCTCGCCACACCGAAAATGGATGGAACTTTATTCTTCTCTTTCCAACTTTCAGTAAAGGCCAAAACATTATCCAAGTCCTCGCGGAAATTTAGTATCGTCAAATAGATGCGCCACACATTATTGGATCCTTTAACTCCAGAGTTTGCTTCCTCATGCCAGCCAGAATTAATTAACTCCATGCAATATTTGTATGCTTCGTCTATCTGCTGCGTCTGTTGTAACAATGTTGCAAGGGCGAGTTTAGACGCGGGGTCATTTTCATCAATTTGCACAGCTTTCCGCAAATGTTTTTCGGCTGACGGCAGATCATCCAGTTCTTCCAGAACCCTTGCATACAGCCGATGTAAAAAAGCTGAGGATGGGGTTCCCTCCAAGAAGCTTCGGATTCTGCCTTCGAGGCTACTTAGACCTCGTAAATCTCTTGCCTTGCAAGCTGAAACGATTTGCCCTGGTATAGGAATGAATGATGGGCTCGTTCCATTTGGGACATAAAGAATATCAACAGGAGATAATTTTTTTTCAGCTTGCTTTTTCAACGCCTCTGATGCTGATGCTCGAGTTTTCTGAACCCACTCTATGGTCGCAGCCCTAACTTTCCTATTTCGAGGGTTTGAGCGTAATAGCCCCCTAATGGAGTCACCAAGTGAATAGACTTCACCATTCTCTGTGTCAGAGCGCAATATTAGAGAGGTTCGCACTAGTTCAGCAATTGCAGCCGAAACTTGATCTAGGTCTAATTTCAGGGCATCACCAAGCTCAGGACGAGTGGGGCTTTCAATAACAAAAAGCCCCTCAAGAACATTATTGGCATTTTCAGAAAGTGCTTCCAGCAAATTTGAAAATGAAAAACTTATCACTTCCTCGCTCGTACGCAACAGTGACTCGGAAATATCTTTGCCAGCTAGAAACGAGTCAATTGTTAGCCTAATGGCTAATGGATTGTGTTGACACCCGGAAATTATGCGTTGAATAAGGTCGGCATCTGAAATTGGTTGGCCTTTAGATTCGAAATATTGACGGCAGAATGCAAATGCACCGGGCTCCTCTAGAGCCTCAATGGGTATATTTTTTCCCCCGTCAACTGGAATCCTGCTAGTGACGATTACTTTCCAAGGAGATGGGAGGGTGTCGTAGAAGTCTATAAATGAGGTTGGCGCATCTCTCAGCACCGTTTCTAAGTTATCAATAAACAACCAAAGTTTTCTTTGGGATGCCAATTGAACACATTCGTCAAAGCTACTTATCTCGACGCCAAGCATTAATCTGATCTGGTCGCAAAGAACATTTCTAACTTCCTCAATGGTTGCTGGTGCCTCAAGCACCTGTAGCCCCTCATGAGACAAGAGTTCCTGCTTAAGTGTGACAAATACGACCCCATCCGAGAGCGGCAAAGATTCGGGTGATAGACAGAAGTCAGATAGAGCCTGTAGAACAAGACTTGTTTTTCCTATCCCTCCTCTAGCAACAACGGCAATTAAGGTTGACTTGGGATTTTTTAGCTCCTTATACAGCCTAGCAATATCCTTTGAACGTCCAAATAGACCTGTTACTGAGTGCTCAAATTCGTCCGGCAAGCAATTGGGGATAACCCATTGACGTTGATACAGCCACTCCTCTGGAGGTTCTTCGAGATTCCCAGCTAGAGCACTTTGAAACACACGTGATACTTCAATAAACTGCAGTGCATCAATCGACGGATCAGCGGCGATGGCTGAACAGCGATACCAATAACATTCAGGAAATAATCTATTGGGATGGCTAACTGCATTTCTTATATCGTAAATCTCTAACGCTTCAACAAGCTTACGTATAGAAAGTATGTGTCGCTCATCAGCACTTCCGCGAGAGGCCTCGACAGCAAGAGATAATGCTTCCCCTAAATATGAATTTTCTACAATTGCACCAACCAACTCAGCGCTTGGTAATTGGGACGTAGTTCCCACACGCTGAAGAATATCCTTCCCTGTAGCGCTTGAAACTATTTCGTGAGGATGTTTCCTTATGTAGCGCCCTAATTCACGCTCAAGCTCAAAAATTACCATTGCAGACTTAATTCGTGATTTAGAACTTCCTTCTGACGTGGACATTCCGCCCCCTGATATGGATTGGTGTTTGAAATTGAGAATCAAAATGATTGATGCAAAAGCGGCTAAGTAATACGTTAGTGATTCTACTAGAATAGTGGGCTTATGGCATTGCGTTCACTGGGCTTAACCCATGGATTATTAAGCGGACATTGAAGCAGGCTGCACCGACAGTTTTTCAGAAAATCGAAATAGTCCGCATTGGCCGAGGAGCCGCCTTCAAATTCCTGCCTCCCCCGTCATTCACCGCAAACTCTCAAACTCCTTCGAGATGAATTCCGCCACCAGCCGAACCTTGGGCAGGTGGCGGTGGCGTTTGTGGCAGACGACGTAGAGGTGGCCGACGGCTTCGGGGCCGAGGTCGATGTCGAGTTCTTGCAAGGTTTGTTGTCCGGCGTAGCCATTCAATATCTGCGGCAGGATCATGGCGCCTGCGCCGGTTATGCAGGCGGCGAGTTGCACGATGTAATCGTCCGAGGTGAAGGCGGGTTTGAAGTTGGGGATGGCGGCGCGCAGTTCCTGGTTGGTGTGCAGTTCGTCGTAGGGGGCGGCCCAGCATATCCAGTCGAGGTCGGCGAGGCCGGGTTTGGGCGGTAGTTTGGCCGCATAGTTATTGCTGGCGTAGACGCGCATGGCGCTGGCGATTTCGTCTATGCAGATCAGGTCGGTATCGGTGGGCTTTTCCGAGCGTAGCGAGATGTCGGCTTCTCCGCGCCCCAGATTCAGCACTTCCACGCCCGACAATACTTCGAGCTGAACTTGCGGGTATTGCCTGCGTATCCTGGCGGCCAGCGGGGCGACGACCTGGTAGGCGATGCCGGGCGGTGCTGCGATGCGGACTTTGCCTTCCGGCAGATGGGTGTGCTTCCTGATGTTGAGCGCCGCTTCGTTGGCCCATTCGGCCATGCGTTGCGCGGCGGGCAGGAGTTTTTGCCCGGCGGCGGTAAGTTGCGTACCCTGGCTTTTGCGTTCGAACAGGGGCTCGTTCACTGCGGTTTCCAGTTCGGCGATGCGTCGGCTCAGCGTGGGCTGGCCCAGCTTCAATGCGCGCGCTGCGGCGCTCAGGCTGCCGTGCTCGTGCACCGCCAGAAACAGTTTCAGGTCGTCCCATCTGAGGTTCATCGCCGTCCCATCTCCATCCGAATATGGATGGTCTTATCGAAATTTCGCCAATTGTTGAATGATATCCGGATATGTGACGATGTGACTCTTTCCGGAGGAGGATATGAAAACACATCGCATTTTGTTTGCTTTGCCGGGCTGCGTGTTGGCGATGGCTTTGCAGGGTTGCAGCCTGACCAGTCACCCGCTGGGCGAACCGGCGCCGGGCAAAGCTTCCGGCAGCGTCGAGATGGAGCGCCTGATCGACCAACCCGGGCCGGTCGAGCTGGAGAGTATCGTCAGCGCGGATTGGTCTGTCTCGCTGGAGGGGCTGCTGAACCTGGATAGCGCCGAGGCGATCAGCGCCGGGCTGAAAGAGCGTGATGAGCCGATCCAGGTGTATGCGCATCTGCTGAAACATCCGCAGCGCGGCAACTTCATCATCGATACCGGGGTGTCGCAGAAGTTGCTGGACGATCCAGGCAGGGAGGGCGTGAACTGGCTGGTGCAGCAGGCGATGCATCTGGACAGGCTGCACCTGCGCCAGAGCACCGGCGAGATTTTGCAACGCGTGGATCACAGGTTGTCCGGGGTGTTCTTCACGCACCTGCATATCGACCATATCTTCGGATTGCCGGATATCGCCAACGATGTCCCGCTATATGTCGGTGCGCTGGAATCCACGGATGACAGTTTCAAGAACCTGTTCGTGCGCGGCTTGACCGACCAGTTGCTGAAAGACAAGCAGCCCTTGCAGGAATGGCATTTCCAGGCGGACCCGCAGCACAGCTTCGAAGGCATCATCGATGTGTTCGAGGACGGCTCGGTGTTCGCCATCAGCGTGCCGGGGCATACGCCGGGCAGCACCGCCTTTCTGATCCGCACCACGCATGGCCCGGTGTTGTTGACCGGCGATGCGTGCATCACGCGCTGGGGCTGGGAGCATACGGTGGAGCCGGGTACGTTCACCGCCGATCACCCGCGCAATCTTGAGAGCCTGAAACGCATGAAGGAACTGGTGGCACGTCACCCGCAGATCGTGGTGCGGCTGGGGCATCAGCATTGAGTCGCCGGGATCGCAGGGTCAGGTACAACACCCCTTGCCGTGTTCCTGCACCGGCGGGCACGGCACGCTGCCGTAAGAACAATAGACACAACAATCTCCCGGCTTGGGTTTGAGCAGGGTGTGGCAGTGGTTGCATTCGTAGAACCACTGGCAGGCATCGGTCGGCATGGTTTCCAGTTTCTGGTGTCCGCAGTGCGGGCAGGTGAGCAGGGATTCCAGTACGGGTTTGAAGGCGCTCATGGTCAGCTTTGCCGGTTGATGATCTCCCGCTCGATTCTACCCAGAATATCTTCCACCGAAATATCCATCTGACTGGTGATATCCAGCTTTCGATCCTCGAACACATCCTCGCCGGGATGTACTTCCGCCCACGCCCAGACGACCTCGTCGCGTTTCTTCAGCAGCGCTTCGATGTGCGGGCGGTAGAGCACGAACAGCGCGCTGATCCATCGGTTCACCGGCAGGGAGGGGAAGGCGTGGTCGATGACGAAGCGGTCCAGTATGCGGATCACCTGCTCGGCGGGATACCAGGCTTCGGCGGTCACCCAGCGGTTGGTGGTGAACAGGCCGGAGGGGAAGCCATAACCATCCATGGCGATGGCGACCAGGTGCGACAGCGCTTCATCGCCTTGCGGCCACGGATCGGTCGCGGGATATTCGATGGGGGCGACATCCGCGGGCATGCCCTTGGGGCGCAGGAAACAGTGGAAGTGTCCGTGCTCGCCCGTTTCGCTGCGATGCGCGTGGTAGTAATACTGCGCGTGGGTCTCGCGGTCGTACACGTCGTCATCGGGGTAGTGGTTGAATTCGTAGAACGTCTCACCCTTGTTCAGGGAGTCGCGCAACACTTCGCCGACGATGTTGAGTTCGGCCTTCTTCAGCACGCGATACATCTCCATGATCTCGCGGCCTGCCTGCTGCATGGCGTGCAACTGCGTCAGTGGCAGACATGCCAGATCGGGCGCGACAACCAGCCTCGATTCGAGGCCGGTCGAAATTGCTGGCGAGTTTAATGCGCCGCGCATGGGTTCTTGGCGCCGCAGGGGTTCTTCGCTGCACAGGGATTCTTAGCCGCGCAAGGGTTGGCCTTCTTCCTGGACTTGGCCATGCACGGGTTTTTGCCGGCACAGGGATTCTTGCCTGCGCAGGGGTTGGCGGACGCCGCGGTGCGGGAACGCGCCGCACAGGGATTGGCCGCGCCGCAGGGAGCGGCCAGCGCGGCGCCGCTCATGGCGGCGGCCAGTGCGCCGGAAGAGATCAGGGTCTTTGCGATTGTATTGAATTTCATGGTGCTCTCCTTGAAGGTGGTGGCATGGCCGAAATGGCGGATGCGAGCATTGGTCGCCGGAGAACCCCTGTCCTTACATTGCATTGCGAGAATGTCGCTCGATGGTTGCGACAGATTTGATCTGCAGCAGCAACGGCGTATGCCGCGCAGCTTACCGGGAAGCTGGCCGAGGGATGCTCGACCGATGTTGTCATTCAGTTTTGCTATGGCTTCGGCCGCTGCTTCGCAGCTTAACCGGCGGCTTGGCTGGCGTTAACCAATGACTTGGTTGGCGTAGTTTGCCAACTTAGTCAGATGGCTATGTAAAGCTGTGTGCCAGCTTAGCCGAATGGCTATGCAAAGCTCACATCGGCTGCGCCGATATGAGCCTGCACCGCAATCTAGTTCTGATGCTTCATAACGTAGGTGCTTGTGGCTTCGACATAACTTGTGCTGCGCACAAGTGAGTCTCCGCCGTAATCTCGTTCTGCAGTTTTACAGCAGAACACAGATTGTGGTTCCGGCCACCGCTACGCGGTTTAACTTGCTGCGCAAGTTAGCCTTCACCGCAATTTAGTCCTGTTGTTTCACAACAGGACTAGGTTGTCCCGATGGATCAGCTCTTGGTCGCCGCCGTAGCCGAGCAAGGATTCGATCTCCTGGCTGGGGTGGCGGGCGATGCGGCGGGCTTCGTCGGCGCTGTAGTTGGTCAGGCCGCGGGCGAGGTCGTGGCCGTCTTCTGAGACACAGGCGACGACTGCGCCGCGCTCGAATTGCCCGAACACCTCTTTGACGCCGATAGGCAGCAGGCTCTTGCCTTCGTCGCGCAGGGCCTTGATCGCACCGGCGTCCAGCACCAGCTTGCCGGCGACTTGCAGATGGTCGGCAAGCCATTGCTTGCGGGCGTCCAGCGTGAGGGTAGGGGCGGTGAGCAGCGTGCCGATGGATTCGCCTTGCAACAAACGCAGCAGTACGTCGCGTTCGTGACCGGAGGCGATCACGGTGTGCGCGCCGCTGCGGGCGGCGCGTTTCGCCGCGAGGATTTTGGTGATCATGCCGCCGCGACCGATGTGGCTGCCCGCGCCGCCGGCCATCAGTTCCAGTTTGGCGTCGCCCGCTTGCGCTTCGGCTACCAGCGTGGCCGCGGGATCGCGGCGGGGATCAGCGGTGTACAGGCCGGTTTGGTCGGTCAGGATGATCAGCACATCGGCTTCGATCAGGTTGGTGACCAGCGCGCCCAGCGTGTCGTTGTCGCCGAACTTGATCTCGTCGGTGACCACGGTGTCGTTCTCGTTGATGATGGGCACGACGTTCAGTGCCAGCAGGGTGCGCAGCGTGGAGCGGGCGTTCAGGTAGCGTTCGCGGTTGGCCAGGTCGGCGTGGGTCAGCAGCACCTGCGCGGCATGCCTGCCGTGTTGGCGGAAGCAGCTTTCGTAGGCCTGTACCAGACCCATCTGGCCGACTGCGGCGGCGGCTTGCAGATCGTGTATTGAAGTCGGGCGCTCGCGCCAGCCTAAGCGTTGCATGCCTTCGGCGATTGCGCCGGAGGACACCAGCACGACCTCATGGCCGCTGGCGTTCAGCGCGGCGATCTGGCTCGCCCATTTGCCCAGTGCGTCGAGGTCCAGCCCCGCGCCCTGATTGGTCACCAGGCTGCTGCCTACCTTGACGACGATGCGCTTGCATTGGGTCAGTACGGTCTTCATGGCTCTTTAAAATATCCGAAAAAATATTGTCCACGAAAGGCACGAAAAAACACGAAAAAAACCTCAAGGACTTTATGTCGGGAATGAATATCCGACGGGGAGATTTCAGTCTATGCGGCTTAGAGTTTTATTTCGTGCCTTTCGTGTATTTCGTGGATGACTGGCTTTGTTTATATCGAACTCGCGTCGCTTTCCTGTGCGCTCTCGGCGGCTTCTTCCTGTTCCTGTGCGGCGATTTGCAGCAGATGCTCCATGATCGCGTAGGTCAGTTCCTTGCAGCCTTCGCCGTTGATCGCCGAGATCGCGAAGTGACGGTCGTAGTCGGAGAACTTTTCCAGGAAGGCGACGACCTTTGCGTCGCGGTCTTCCAGCAGGTCCAGCTTGTTCAGCACCAGCCAGCGCGGCTTCTCGTACAGCGACTGGTCGTATTTCTTTAATTCGTTCAGGATCGCGTTGGCTTCGGCGACCGGATCGGTGCCCTCGTACATCGGGGCGAGATCGACCAGATGCAGCAGCACGCGGGTGCGCGCCAGATGGCGCAGGAACTGGTGGCCCAAGCCCGCGCCTTCGGCTGCGCCCTCGATTAGGCCGGGGATGTCGGCGATCACGAAGCTTTTCTCGTGCGAGACGCGCACCACGCCCAGATTCGGGTGCAGTGTGGTGAACGGGTAGTCGGCCACCTTGGGTTTGGCGGCGGAAACCGAGCGGATGAAGGTGGACTTGCCTGCGTTCGGCATGCCCAGCAGGCCTACGTCGGCCAGCACCTTGAGTTCGAGTTGCAACTCACGGGTTTCGCCTTCTTCGCCGGGCGTGCACTGGCGCGGCGCGCGGTTGGTGCTGGACTTGAAATGCAGGTTGCCGAGGCCGCCCTTGCCGCCTTGCGCCAGCAGGGTCTTTTCGCCGTCGCGCGCCAAGTCGGCGATGACTTCGCCGCTATTGATGTCGGTGATCACCGTGCCGACCGGCATGCGCAGGATGACGTCGTCCGCGCCCTTGCCGTAGCAGTCCGAACCGCGCCCCGACTCGCCGTTTTTGGCGCGATGGGAGCGGGCGAAGCGATAGTCCACCAGCGTGTTGATGTTGCGGTCGGCCTGTGCAAACACGCTGCCGCCGCGACCGCCGTCGCCGCCGTCCGGGCCGCCCTTTTCGATGTATTTCTCGCGGCGGAAGCTGGCCGCGCCGTTGCCGCCGTTGCCTGCGAATACTTCGATCTTGGATTCGTCGATGAATTTCATGAGTTTTGTGTAGGTCGGGTTAGCGCAGCGTAACCCGACGTGCTCCTCGTTATCGGAAAATTGTCGGGTTACGCTGCGCTAACCCGACCTACGAAAAACCGCATATAAATAAAAAAGCCCTACCTTGCGATAGGGCTGATTCGTTCCGGACGACGCTGCTTACGCTGCGACGATGGAAACTGTCCTGCGCTTTTGCGCGCCCTTGATGGCGAAGACCACCTTGCCGGTGATTTTAGCAAACAAGGTGTGATCCTTGCCCATGCCGACGTTGTCGCCGGGATGGAATTCGGTGCCGCGCTGACGCACGATGATGCTGCCCGCGCTGATCAGTTCGCCACCGTAGCTCTTCACGCCCAGTCGTTTTGAGTGTGAGTCGCGTCCGTTACTGGTACTGCCGCCGCCCTTTTTTGATGCCATGTTATATGCTCCTTAAGAGAATTACGCCCAGACTTTCGCCTTAGGCAGAGATGCCGTCGATGCGGATCTCTGTGTAGTTTTGACGATGACCTTGATTCTTCTGGTAGTGCTTACGGCGACGCATCTTGAAGATGCGGACCTTGTCGCCACGGCCATGCGACACGATGGTCGCTTGTACGGTTGCACCGGTCAGCAAAGGCTTGCCCACGGACAGCTTGTCGCCGTCGGCAACCATCAGCACTTTGTCCAGCACGATAGCGCTGCCGACATCGCCGGGGATGGTTTCGATTTTCAGGGTTTCACCGGAAACGACACGGTATTGTTTACCACCGGTTTTAATGACTGCGTACATAACAACCTCGATTGATTGCGGTTTTTGCGAAGGCGCGGATTATACATAAAAAATCGGCCCCGTCAAAAGCATTTTTCCGGAACGGTGTTCGAACATGGAAATATGCGGATGGCGGTTGGTTGCTTTAGACTTCGGCGGCCAGCATTTAACGGCGTCCGGTTGGACTGGCGGTCAGGGTGCCGAGTGCTGCTGCGCGAACCAGAGCACATTCTAACAAGACTTTAAAAATGGAGATTCGACAATGATGCGTTATTTTTCAGGGAGTGGGTTGCGGACTGCTTTATCCGCTTATTTGGCTGCGGCCTTGATGTTGTTCGGTCTGTCCCAGCCGTTGGCGGCCAGAACATTGGCCGGGAAGGCCACGCCGGCGAAGGTGACGGCGGTCTCGTGCAGCGACAGTCCGTACGTCAATTATTCGCTGCCTGCCGGTACGAACGATCTTTATCCGGTTATCAAGACTGCGTCCATGTCCGATTACGACTATTCGATGGCGGTGGCTTCGAACATCCAGTTTTACTTGCAGAACTCCATTACGCGGGATCAGCTCAACGCCTGCTACCTGAGCGTGACGCCAGCCGACGGTGGCGGCTACAACGTCAAATTCCGCTCGCCCGATCCCAGGGCCGCAACTTACGGTGCGACCCAGATATCATGGCTCAGTAACGGCGGATTGGGATTGCAGGGCGTGCTGAATTGCCAGAAGGACAAGACCTGCTGGGAGCCGACGGGAACGGGCAGCAGCGGCAAGCCGTTGACTTGCACGGGGCCGTGGCAGTTCTACCTGCCGCTGGGGCTGCCGATGGTTGCGCAAAAGATGGTCATGCTGCTGCATTACCCGCCGTATTCGGCCATGCAGCAGTCCGACTATCTCAACAACGCCACGCTCAACAGATGGCAGCGGCTGCTGGTGACCGTCGGCGTGCCGCAGGCCGACTGGACCTTGTACACGACCACGGTGGACATCTTCCCGATTGCAGCACCTGGCAGCGGACAAACCGGTTGTTTCCCCACGACTTCGGCCACGAATTTCTTCGGCAACGGCGGTACGAAATACATTCCGACCATGCTCAATTCGCTGGTCATCGCGCCTGCCGTATCGACCGTCGGCATGAATACCGTTCCGGTCATCATCTACGGCGCGGAAGCCACGGGTTACTGGAACGCCACCTATCCCGACGCGCAGACCGGCGTGCTCAAGGCGGGCAGCGTGAGCCTGAATCCGGATGCGCCGACAAAGAAGACGCCGTATATGGGGGCCAACCACCCGATTGCAGCCGTTTACCAGACTTGCGCTTCGAGCCCCGGCATCGTGACCATGGATAAGCAGGACCTGACCACCGCTTGTTTTGCGAAGTCGATGGCCGCAACGCCCGATGCGGACCCGGTTGCGGTTGAAGCGGCGTGTCAGGCATCTTATTTCTCGCCGACGCCGGACGCTGAGTATGCTTCCCAGATTTGCGTCACCGTCGTTGTAGACAAGAGTCCTCAATTTGCGCAATGGTCTACGGACAAGGCCAAGGCGTGGTGCGCGGCACACAGCAACAACCCTTGTCCCTTGCCCGACTATTCGTCGATGAAATAGGCCGATATAAGGCCTTAGTTGCTATACAACGAACGCCTCTCGCTTGCGGGCGAGGGGCGTTTTTTTCGTCTCAATCCGGTAAGCGATTTGCGTATCGTGGGCCATTGGCCCATGAATTGACATGGGTATTTCAACCAAGGATACTCTGTCGCCCGCAACGGGGATTCCAACATAACAAGAGAAAAAAGGGGGGGACATGACTTCATTCGGCAAGCCTGAAAATATCGAACACGCCATTGCGGCAATGCAGCAATTCAGCCGCAGGGATTTTCTTAAATTCGCCGCAGCTTCGGTCGGCGTTGCCTCGGTCGGGATGCTCGGTATCGCGCTTCCCTTAGATGCGAGCGCCGCCGTCCCGAACGGTATCCGCTTCATGGGCGAAGCCGAATACAAGGTGTTCCACCGCTTGATGCAAGTGTCGTTGCCCGTGGGCGGGACGCCGCTCGCTTCCTTGGACAAGATTCCCGTGATGCAGACGCTGGATGCCGCCTTGCTTGCGGGCATGGCGCCTCATGTGTTGAATGGACTCAAGCAAGGCGTCGGCCTGTTCGAACAAGGCGCGGTCAAGCTTTACGGCAAGCCGTTCTCGCAACTGGACGACAAGGATGCCACCGCTTTCTGCGATGCCTGGGACAGTTCGTCCGATCCGGTTCAGCGCGGTCTCGCGACCGGGCTCAAGAAGCTGGTCGCGCTGGCCTACTGGGCGAATCCGCCGACCTGGGCGGCGCTGGGATACGACGGTCCGGTCAGCAAAAACTGGGGACTGAAATCATTGGGCAACGCGCCCATGCCGGCTAATTAATTAAAAAGAAAACTCGGGGACTGAACGATGGGCAAGCATATGCATAAACATGTCGCGGCGAAGGGGTTGATCGTAACTCAGGCTGCGGATGTCAAAGAGGAGAGCATTCACCTGAAGGCGGATGCGGTTGTGGTCGGTTCCGGTGCGGGCGGCGCGGTCGCCGCTTACGAGCTCGCCAAGACCGGCAAGCGCGTGATCGTGCTCGAAGCGGGGCGCTATCTGACCTCGGACAAATTTCCGGAAATGCTGGCGGTCAGCATGGGGCTGCTTTATCAGGATCACGGCATGCAATCCAATGCCGACGGCGACATCGCCATGCTGCAAGGCGCATGCGTCGGTGGCTCGACGGTGGTCAACGCTTCGGTGTGCTTCCGCATTCCCGATCATTATCTGGAGAAGTGGGGGAAAGAATTCGGTTTGACCGACCTTTCGCCTGCCGTGATGCATCCTTATTTCGAACGGGTGGAGCGCAATTTGCACATCACCGCTTGCGGTCCGAACGAGACTAGTCCGGGTGCGGAGTTAATCAAGAAAGGCTTTGCCAAAGAGGGGCTGCCGGAAGGCGCCGCCAAACGCAATATGCGCGATTGCGCGCTGACCGGCTTCTGTTTCGCGGGCTGCGCCACCGACCGCAAACAATCCATGCTGGTGACTTACTTGCCTTGGGCGCAGGCGCATGGGGCGAAGATTTATGCCGACACGCATGTCACCAAAGTGCTCGCGGAAAACGGCAAGGCCCGTGGCGTGCTGGCCGAGGTCATCGACCCCGACACCGGCAAGAAGATGGCCGACCTGCGAGTCGATGCGCCCATCGTGGTGCTGGCGGCTGGGGCTGTGCAGACACCCTTGCTGTTGCTCAAGAGCGGGCTGGCGAATTCCAGCGGTCAGGTGGGCAAGAACTTCGCCTGCCACCCGACCCTGTCGCTGGTGGGAGAGTTTCCCGAAGAGGTGAACGATTTCCACGGCGCGACGCACTCGCTGTTCATGGATCGCGACATCCTGCCGCCCAAGCCCGGCTACCTGCTGCTCAACGCCATCCAGGACCCGGTCGAGGCCAGCATCCAGGTCGGCCCCAAGACCGGCAAGCCCTATCTGGACTACATGATCCGCTATCGCAACACCGTCCGCCTGATCTGCCTGGTGCACGACAAGAACAAGGGCGAGATACGTCTGGAGAATGGCAACAAGGTCGTCGATTACAACGTGGACGACGAAGACTTCGAGATCATGAAAGTGGGCCTCAAAACCACGGCGCGCGTGTTGTTCGGCGGCGGCGCAAGCAAGGTGCGCATCCCGGCTTCCAGCGACCTGACCATAGCCTCCATCGCCGAAGTGGACAAGGTGATAGACGGGCTGAAGAACGAGCGCAAGCGCTACCGTTATGTCTCCTTCCACCCTCAAGGCAGTTGCCGCATGGGCGCCGACCCGAAGAAGTCCGTCGTCAATGCCATGGGCGAAACCCACGATGTGAAGAATCTCTACATCGCGGACGCCAGCCTGATGCCGACCTCGACCGGCTACAACACGCAGGAAAGCGTCTATGCACTGTCCAGCTACGTCAGCGACCGGATCAACGAGGCGCACCGCTCCTGAACGGACTAGACAGCTTTGTTTGGTATCGACTACGGCCTCTGCATGAGGCCGTAGTTGTTTGATCGGCCGGCTTTAGTCTTCCGGCGCAAGCGTGACCCGGTTGCGTCCGGTTTTCTTGGAGTGGTAGAGCGCTTCGTCCGCGCGGATGATGAGTTCGCTGACCAGCGTGTCGCGTTCCAGTAATCTGGTCAGGCCGATGCTGACGGTGTACTTGAGTTGCTTGCCTTCCACCGGCAGGGTGCTCGCCTCGACATTCTGGCGCAGGCGTTGCGCCACCTCCATGGCGGGTTGAATGTCGGTGTCGGGCAGAATGGCGACGAACTCCTCGCCGCCGAACCGGCATACGCTATCGACATTCCGCAACGAGTCGCGGAAGACGACGGCAAACGCTTTCAGTACCTCGTCGCCGATGGCGTGCCCGTAAGTGTCGTTGATGGACTTGAAGTGGTCGATATCCAGGATCATCAATGCCAGCGGCGAGCCGTTGCGCTTCGCGCGATTGATTTCCGTTTCGCCGAGTTCGAACAGCTTGCGCCGGATGAACAGTCCGGTCAGGTAATCGGTGGTGGCCAGTCTGCGCAGCTCTTCTTCCAGCAGCTTTCTTTGCTCGATCTCCGCCGCCATTTCCTCGTTGGCCCGATTGAGTTGCGCAGACTTTTCCTGCAATTGCCGGGTGCGCTCGTCCACCTTCTTTTCGATGCTCTGGTAGAGGCGGGCGTTCTCGATGGAAACCCCGATCTGGCTGGTGATCAGGTTCAGTATTTGCAGGCGGGCCGGGGTGAACGTATCGGTGGCGAAGTTGTTTTCCAGGTACAGGATCGCGAACAACTCGCCCTGCTTGATGACCGGCATGCAGAGCACGGACTTGAGTTTGTTCGCGATCACGTAAGAGTCGCGCGTGAACAGGCCTTCGTTGGACGCATCGCTTAGGACGATGCATTGCGCGGTGCGATCCGCATAGTTCACGATCGATCTGGCCAGGCCCTGCGATTCTTCGACGGGCATGGCGCGCAAATGGAATTCCTTACCGTTGCCGATGTCGATTTCCGCCGCAATCGTCAACTGGCCTTTTTCCTTCAGGATCAGGAATCCGCGTTGCGCGCCGGCATTCTCGACGACGATTTCCATCGTTTTTTCGAGCAACTTGTCCAGCACGATTTCGCCTGAAATCGCCTGGGAGGCCTTGAGTATCGAGGCGACATCGAAACCGGCCGATGCATGATCCGGTGTCGAGGTGTTAGTCCGATGGGGAGTCGTAAACGAACCTGCCAGAGGCTTGGACAGAGTATGGATTTTCTCGATTCCCTCGACCAGCGCCGCAGCTCCCCAATGGCGATAGCACTGAGAGGCATGATTCAGGTAGATGTGTGCAAAATCCTCTTTCCCGAAATCGAGCCAGAATCCGGCGGCGAGTTCGTATGCCAGAGCCTCGTTCTGGATGAAGTCGGACTTCACCGCCGCGCTGATCGCGAGGTCGTAGGCCCTGATGGCGGGGACATCGTTGCCGGATACTCTGGCTTTCTCGGCTTCGACGAGCAGGTATTTGTGGAGGAAGTTGTCCGCGCAAATGTCCGCCCATAATTTCATCTGACGCTGGTTTGCTTCGATCTGCATCAGGTATTGCTTCTGTGTCGCCGCATCTCTCGATGGATACAGCGCCGCCAGGATCAGGCTGTGGTAAAAGTTGAACTCGGCCATCGTGCTGGTGCCGCGAATGTGGTCGAGTATCTTTCCTGCTTCCAGTATGCAGCCCAGCGCGTCCTCGTGTTTTTTGTGGAGATAGAGGACTTGCGCCTTGAGCACGAGGAAGTAACACAGCGCCACCACGTTGCGCGTTTTGCAATCTTCGACGAATTGCTGCTCGGTCATCGCCTTCGTGTCGAAGGATAGCTTTCCGCCGGTTTCGCCCCGGAGGTTGGCGATGGCCAGCTGGAAGCCCTGAATGGTGTCGATGGGCATCTGGTGCTTCGCCTTTTTGACGAAGCCCATGAAGCCGTCCAGCTTTTCGGACAAGCGCGGCAGCGGCATGCCCTTGTTGTAGAGATTCGCGACGCCGAATCCTAGAATGTAGCCCGCATACTGGAAATCGCCGCACTCGATCCCGGTCTGATAGCCCTCGTCGAAGGCGGCGTCGCCTTCATCGAAGGGGCGGGTCCAGTGCAACAGGAAGGCGGTATTGATGAAGATGCCCCGGCATTTTTGCACCGGGTCGTTGTAACGCTCGCTCATCTTCAGCCCGAGCTGGCAGAACGCGTAACCGTCGTGGTATTCGTGCAGCACCGAGCTGAGGATGTTCGCATAGGTGACGTATGCTTTGGCCGACTCGTGGGTGTGTCCGTAATACAGGGACAGGTTGGCCATTACGACGGCGATCACGCTATAGAGCTCCGGATCGGCCATGTACGTGGTCGGCTGCATTTCCATGAGTATCCTCATGGCGGCCCGATGTGTGCGCGAGGTCATCTTCGGCGAATCGATCAGTGCGTCGATTTGCCGGTCCCCGAGGTTGGTCTTGGCCTTCGAGATTTCGGCATGCAAGGCCGTTTCCAGATTTTCCTCCGGCAGCTCGATGCCCAGGAGTTTCAGCGCATCCCGTCCGGTCGAAATACCCTTTTGATAATCCGCCGTGACGGTGTATTGATAAATCAGCATGCCGTAGAGATCGGCCTTGCCGATGGCGGAGTCCGATTTTCCCAGCAGCAGATAGATGATTTCCTGCGACTTGGCGAAGTCGCCCGTCAGATACTCGGCTTCGGCCCACTCCTGATGCAAGGCAAAGCAGAGCTCGTATTCTTCTTCCCATGCCGTCTCGGGAAGGTGCGCGATGCCGGCCATGAAATATTGCCGCGCCGAAGCGTAAGCGGTGTTCTTTTTCGATTGCCGTCCGGCCAGCAGATTCAGCCGCGCCACCCGGATTCGTTTTTGTTTGCCCTGAATCAGGTGGCTGGAGATATTCAGGTGGTTGACTGCATCGATAACCGTCTTGATGTTTTCGTCGTCCGGCAGGTGTTGCAACAGTATTTCTCCGATACGGAGATGGACTGATGGCTTTTTATCCTCGGGAATCAGGCTATAGGCGGCTTCGTGAATCCGGTCGTGCACGAACTTGAAACCGTTGCTCTCCTGAACAACCATTCCGAGATTGAGCACCGGCTGGATATCCTGACGGACTTGCTCGACCGAATGTTCCCGGATCAGCGCGAGCGTGGCTATGCCCCAGGTGTTGCCCAGACTGGCCGCCAGCTTCAGCGCATCCCGAGTTTCCTCCGGGAAGCTGTTGAACTTCCTGAGCATCAGTTCGGCCACGTTGTCGGTGGCCTGCATCGCCCGGATGCCCTCGATATCCCATTGCCAGCCCGTGGGATGTACGATTTTCAGGAGCTGGTCTTCGTGGGCGGTCTGGAGAAAGAGTTTGACGAAAAAAGCATTGCCGCCGGTTTTTCTGTAGACCTCGTCGGCAACCGGCGACGAGGCCTCGGTCGTGCAGCCGAGCGCTTCCGCGACCAGCAGGCTGGTGTTCGCAATATCGAGGGGGGCGAGGGACATTCTTTCGACTTCGCCGCGTGTTTCCTCGATTTCGTCGATTGTCAGTTGCGTGGGGTGCGCTGCATTCACTTCATTGTCGCGGTAAGCGCAAACCAGCATGAAGTGGTATAGCTCCGGATCGGTGGCGAGCATCTTGAGCAGCTTCAGGCTCGCCATGTCTGCATGATGGATGTCGTCCAGAAACACGACCAGCGGGTGTTCTTCTTTGGCAAAGACGCGCACGAATTTGCTGAAGGTCAGGTCGAAACGATTCTGCGACTCCACCGGGCCCAGATTGCGGACGGCAGCTTGCTTGCCGATGATTGTTTCGACCGCCGGGATCACGTCGATGACGATCTGCCCGTTTTCGCCCAGGGCGGCCAGCAGTTTTTTCCTCCAGGCCGAGATGCGCTTCTCCGACTCGCCGAGCAGCAGTTGGATCAGGCTGTGGAAAGCCTGCGCGATGGCGCTGTAGGCGCTGCCCCGGTTGTACTGGTCGAATTTGCCGGCGATGAAATAGCCGTGCCGGGTCGCGACCGGTTTCTGCAACTCGCTGATGACCGCGGACTTCCCCACGCCAGAATAGCCGGTGACCAGCAGCATTTCCGACTTGCCGCGGCTGGCTCTTTCGAAAATCGACAGCAACTGCGCGATTTCCTTTTCCCGGCCATAGAGCTTCTGGGATAGCCGGAACTTGCCGGAGAAGTCGAGCTTCCCCACCTCGAATCCTTGGATGGCGTCGCCCCTGGCAAGCAGGTCGCGGCACTTTTCCAGATCGGCTTTCACGCCGAACGCGCTTTGGTAGCGGTCTTCGGCATTCTTCTGCAACAGCTTGAGGACGATGTCGGAGATCGCCTGCGGAACATCCGGGCGGCGCTCGGAAGGATTGGGCGGCGTTTTCGCGATATGGCTGTGTATCAGTTCCAGCGCATCGTCGGACGAGAAGGGCACGTTGCCGCAGATCATCTGGTAAAACGTGATGCCGAGCGAATACAGGTCGCTGCGGTAATCGATCAGGCGGTTCGTGCGACCGGTCTGTTCGGGAGAGATGTATTCGAGCGTGCCGCCCGATGCGGCAAGATCGATGCCGTGAAAGGCGGCCAGTTCGGCGCGGGTCGAGATGCCGAAGTCCAGGTATTTGATCGTCTTGTTATCGGGCGAGATGGCGATGTTGCCCGGCTTCAAGTCCTTGTGGATGACATTCTCGCCATGAATGATGCCCAGGCCTTCGGCGATCTGGATGGCAATATCCAGAAATGTCGAAACATCCATCCCTCCGTCCGGGATCAACTCGGAAAGTTTTATGCCGCCGAAATCTTCCGACACGATGGCCAGACCGTTTTGGTAAGGCTCCAGCGCATGGTATTTGATGATGAGTTTGTTATCGAACCGGGAGCCGATGTCGAACTCGCTCCTGAACCGGTTGATGAGCTCGTGCGAAACGAACTTGGCGGTCGGGGCCTTGATGACGACGGGCTGCCCGTCTGACAGCCTGACTCCCCGATAGGCGGAACTATGGCTCCCGAGAGAGATTTTCTCCCGGACTTCATATCCCGCCAATCCGATTATGCCGTGCTGTATCACTGATTCATGAGGAGGCTGTGCAAACAACAACTACTTCGTCGATAGTCTGGTCGGATGGTTTAGAGCGCGATGCACACGGACTTGGTTTCCAGGTAATTGAGCAATGCGGCATAGCCCATTTCCCTGCCCCAGCCGGATTGCTTGTAGCCGCCGAAAGGCAGGGCCGCATCGTATACGTGGTAGCAGTTGATCCACACCGTGCCGGCCTTGAGGCGCTCGGCAGTGAGGTGGGCTTTTGATACATCGCTGGTCCAGATGGCGGCGGCAAGACCGTAGTTCGTGTCGTTGGCCGTTGCGACGACTTCGTCGATGTCGTCGAACGGGACGATCACGACCACCGGACCGAAGATTTCTTCTTTGACGACCTTCATGTCCGGCTTGGTATCGACCAGCACCGTGGGCGCAACAAAGTAACCGTCGCTTCGCGCCTGGCGTGTGGTCAACACTTTCGCGCCCTCCTTGATGCCGCAGTCGATATACGACGAAACGCGGTCGAGCTGGACCTGCGATACCAGCGGACCCATTTGTGCGGAGTCGTCCATGCCGCTGCCCAGCTTGATCTTGTCGGCGATGTCGGCGATGCCCGCAGCAACGCGCTCGTAAACTTCACGTTCGACAAAGATGCGCGAACTGGCCGTGCACACCTGGCCGTGATTGAAGAAGATCGAGTTGGCCGCGCCCGCGATGGCCGCATCGAGATCCGGCGCATCCTTGAAAATGATCGTGGGCGATTTCCCGCCGAGTTCCAGCGAAACCTTCTTCAGGTTGCCCGCTGCGGCCTTGACGATCAGCTTGCCGACTTCGGTCGAGCCGGTGAAGGCGACCTTGTCCACGCCGTCGTGCGCGGTCAGCGCCGCACCGGCGGTTTCGCCGAAGCCCGGAACGATGTTGACCACGCCTTTAGGCAGGCCCGCTTCCAGCATCAGTTCGCCCATGCGCAATGCGGTCAGCGGAGTTTCTTCCGCCGGTTTCAGCACCACCGTCGTGCCGGCAGCCAGCGCCGGGCCGAGCTTCATTGCCAGCATCAGCAGCGGGAAATTCCACGGAATGATTTGTCCGACCACGCCGACGGGTTCTTTCAGCGTGTAGGCATGATATTTCTGGCCCGGAGCATAAGGCACGGAAAGCGGGATGGTCTGGCCTTCGATTTTTGTTGCCCAGCCGGAGTAGTAATGGAAATGGTCGGCGGAAAGCGGGATGTCCACTGCGTTGGCAACGCCCTTGGATTTGCCGTTGTCGAGCGATTCGAGCTCGGACAATTCGTCGCGATGTTCGTACATCAGGTCGGCGATTTTCCAGATGATGCGGCTTCTTTCCATCGGCGACATCGTGCGCCACGGACCGTTTTCGAATGCTTCGCGCGCGGCGGCCACGGCGAGGTCGATATCGGCCTTGTCGCCTTCATAAACCTGGGCCAGCTCTTTGCCGGTGGCGGGGTTGTACGTCGCGAATGTCTTGCCGGAGACGGAAGAAACCCATTCTCCATCGATCAGCATTTTTCTGGGCGTAGCGAGGAACGCCTTGACCTTGTCGCTGATGGTTGCGCCGCTTATTTCTGCATTAACTACTACTTCCATTTCCATCTCCCTGATGTTGCCAATATACGATCCGGATCGAATTCGAGTGGACAGCTTCGTCGGCGATTCGAACGCCGGGCATTATTTTGTATTTTTTGTATGCCGCAGCTGGGCATTCTATCAGAGGGTGCTGTCACTCTGGGAATCCAGCAAGCCTTCCGGGGCGATTGCCGCGAATTCGGTATTTTCGGGTAACGACGGCTGGCGCCTGTCGCATTTCCAAAAGCCGGTCATGATGCAAATTATTTGCGAGGGGCGCTATAGGGAAATTACGTATCTTTTCTAAGTCGGGATAACGCAGGTAGGGAAATTCCTAACGCAGGGGGCGCGCTGGTCGTGCTGCAATGATGAGGAATCTGCCGTGGGCCTGATTCCGATTTGGATGTCGAGGCGACGCGCGCGGAGCCGGTATCGGATGCGCGCGTCGACATGTGGCAAGGCTTCGAAGTCTAACGCTTCATGGAGTCGAAGAACTCGGCGTTGTTCTTGGTCGCCTTGATCTTGTCCAGCAGGAAGTCCATCGCGTCCAGCTCGTCCATCGGGTAGAGCAACTTACGCAGCAGCCAGATGCGCTGCAGGATGTCCTGCTTGAGCAGCAGTTCTTCCTTGCGGGTGCCGGAGCGGTTGATGTTGATCGCCGGATAGATGCGCTTCTCGGCCATGCGGCGATCCAGATGGATTTCCATGTTGCCGGTGCCCTTGAATTCTTCGTAGATCACGTCGTCCATGCGCGAGCCGGTGTCGACCAGCGCGGTGGCGATGATGGTCAGCGAGCCACCTTCCTCGATGTTGCGCGCCGCGCCGAAGAAACGCTTCGGGCGGTGCAGCGCGTTGGCGTCCACGCCGCCGGTCAGCACCTTGCCGGAAGACGGGATCACGGTGTTGTAGGCGCGCGCCAGACGGGTGATCGAGTCGAGCAGGATGACCACGTCCTTCTTGTGTTCGACCAGGCGCTTGGCCTTTTCCAGCACCATCTCGGCGACCTGCACATGGCGGCTGGCCGGTTCGTCGAAGGTGGAGGCGACCACTTCGCCGCGCACGGTGCGGCTCATCTCGGTCACTTCCTCGGGGCGTTCGTCGATCAGCAGCACGATCAGCACCGCGTCCGGATTGTTCGAAGAGATCGAATGCGCGATGTGCTGCAGCATCACGGTCTTGCCGGACTTCGGCGAGGCCACCAGCAGGCCGCGCTGGCCCTTGCCGATAGGCGCGATGATGTCGATGATGCGGCCGGTGATGTTCTCTTCGGCCCTGATGTCGCGCTCCAGACACATCTGCTCTCTCGGGAACAGCGGCGTCAGGTTCTCGAACAAGATCTTGTTCTTGGTGTTTTCGGGCGGCTCGTCGTTGACCTTGTCCACCTTCACCAGCGCGACATAGCGCTCGCCGTCCTTCGGCGTGCGGATTTCGCCCTCTATCGTATCGCCGGTATGCAGGTTGAAGCGGCGGATCTGGCTGGGGCTGACATAGATGTCGTCAGGGCCGGCCAGATACGAGGTGTCCGGGGAACGCAGGAAGCCGAAACCGTCCGGCAGGATCTCCAGCGTACCGTCGCCATAGATGCTCTCGCCCTTTTTGGCCTGACTCTTCAACAGCGCGAACATCAGATCCTGTTTGCGCATGCGGTTGGCGTTCTCGATCTGGTTGGCCGCGGCCATTTCGATCAGTTCTGAAACGTGTTTTGTTTTTATGTCGGATAGATGCATGACGATACGCAGATGGGAATCTGGAAGTGAAGAAAGGGGTGGTTTGAGTTACGGAAGCAGGGTGGTGGATTACCGGGGTGCTTTGGCCCGCAAGGCCTGGAACGTATTCGTCTCTGATGTTGAACTGCGGAGAGAGAATCTGATTGAACGAACCGGAGTGGCGATGCGGGTGCGACAGTAAACGCTTTAGATGTGGCTGTCAATAAATGCTGTCAGCTGGGATTTCGACAGCGCGCCGACCTTGGTGGCTTCGATGTTGCCGTTCTTGAACAGCATCAGGGTGGGGATGCCGCGGATGCCGAATTTTTGCGGGGTCTGCTGGTTCTCGTCGACGTTCAGCTTGGCGACGCTCAGGCGGCCGGCGTATTCCTTGGAGATCTCATCCAGAATCGGGGCGATCATGCGGCAGGGGCCGCACCATTCGGCCCAGTAGTCCACCAGCACGGGCAGCGGAGACTGTAATACCTCGGCATCGAAGGTCGCGTCGGAAACGTAATGGATGTGTTCGCTCATGGTTGGTCTCGTTCCTGGATATTAGGGATGGTGCTGCTTGGAAAAAACAGGGGTTTGCCTGATTGCGATGCGGCATCCTAACCAAAAAATCGTCCGGTGTGAAGTATCAGGGATATCCCCAGTGGGCTCGTCATTCCGGATGGTTTGCGGATTGGCCCCTGTTTTGTCATTGCGTGGGCGATGTGGTTTAATCGCCCACCATGAAATCCCCCTTCCAGAATGTCGCGCTGATAGGCAAATACAAGGCGCCGGAGATTGCCGAGCCATTGTTGCGTCTGGCTGCTTTTTTGTCGTCCCGCGGTTTGCGCGTGGTGGTGGACAACCTGACTGCCGAACATCTTGCCGGCAACCCTTATCCGGTGATGACGCTGGAGCAGATGACCGATGCGGTCGATCTGGCGATCGTGATCGGCGGCGACGGCACGATGCTGAACATCGCCCGCACGTTGTCGCCGCACCGTATTCCGCTGATCGGCGTGAATCAGGGACGGCTCGGCTTTCTGACCGACCTGGCCATGGACAGCATGCAGGAGAGCATCGTCGCGATGCTGGACGGCAAATATGTCGCCGAGCAACGCCTGCTGCTTTCCGCGAAAGTGCTGCGCGACGGCGTCGAGGTGTTCGGCGGACTGGCATTCAACGAAATCGTCGTGCATCGCAGCCAGATCAGCAGCATGGTCGAATTCGAGGTGCGCATCGACGGCGAATACCTCTATAACCAACGCGCAGACGGTTTGATCGTTTCGACTCCGACCGGCTCGACCGCCTATGCGCTGTCCGCCGGGGGGCCGATATTGCACCCGGGCCTCGATGTGCTGGAGTTGGTGCCGGTGTGTCCGCACTCGCTGAGCAATCGCCCCATCGTCGTGAAGAGCTCGTCGCTGATCGAGATACTGATGCATCGCACCGGCGACATCCGCGTGCGTTTCGACAGTCACTCCACTTACGATCTGCAGTTGCACGACAGGATTGTCGTCACGCGCCATCCCGAACCGGCCAGCCTGCTGCATCCGGAAGGGTTCAGCTACTACCACACGCTGCGCGAGAAGCTGCTGTGGAACCAGACCCTGTAATCGATGAAGTTTCCCCTCTTTTTTAAACGTACAGTTCAATGCTGAAGTTTCTCGGTATCCGCGACTTTGTGATCGTCTCCACGCTCGAACTGGATTTCTCTTCCGGCTTCACCGCGCTGACCGGCGAGACCGGCGCGGGCAAATCCATCCTGATCGACGCGCTGACGCTGGCGCTGGGCGGACGCGGCGACGCCGCGATGGTGCGCAACGGCTGCGAGCGCGCCGAGATCGCGGCCGAATTCGACATCTCCGGCCTGTCGTCGGTGCGCGACTGGCTGCGCGAGCAGGGGCTGGAGGGCGACGAGGGCGTATGCCTCTTGCGCCGTGTGCTCGATGCCGGCGGACGTTCGCGCGGCTTCATCAACGGTTGCAGCGCCACGCTGCAGCAGATGCGCGATGCGGGCGAACAACTGCTCGACATTCACGGTCAGCATGCGCACCAGTCGCTGCTGCGCCCCGATTACCAGCGCGCGCTGCTCGATGGTTACGCCGGTGTGACCGCAGAGGCGGAGCAGGTCGCCGTGCTGTATCGCGATTGGCAGGCTTTGCACAGACGTCGCATAGCCCTCAGCGAAAACGCCGAGGCAGTTGCCGCCGAACGCGAACTGTTGCTGTTCCAGCGCGACGAACTCAAGGGCCTGAACTTCAATGCCGCGGAATGGCAGGCGCAGCAGGAGGATCATGCGCGCCTGTCGCATGCGGCGAGCCTGCTGGAGACCGCCGCGTTCGGCGTCGACACGCTGAGCGAATCCGACAATGCCTGCCTCGCACAGTTGAATGCGCTGGCAACGCGCCTGCGCGACGGAATCGAACACGACGCCAGCCTGGGCGAGGCGTTACGCATGCTGGAAAGCGCGCAGGCCGAGTTGCAGGAAGCGGTGTACGCGTTGCGCCATTACCAGCAGCGGCTGGACGCCGATCCGCAGCATCTGCGCGAACTGGAGCGGCGCATTCAGGACGTAATGGATGCCGCGCGCAAATATCGCGCAGCACCCGAACAGCTCGACGAGGCGTTGCAGCGCATCGAAGCGCGTCTTGTCGAACTGGGCGGCGACGCCGATCTGGCGGCGCTAGAACAGCAAGAGAGCGGCGCGCGTCAATCTTATCTGGGCGCCGCAAAGAAGCTGAGCGCGGCGCGCAACAAAGCCGCGGCGAAACTGGCGAGCGAGATCACCGCGGCTATGCAGACGCTGGCGATGCAGGGCGGCAGCTTTGCCATCGCATTGCTACCGCAGGCGGAAGGCAATGCGTACGGGCTGGAGAGCGTCGAGTTTCAGGTCGCGGCGAATCCCGGCGTGCCGCCGCGCAGCCTCGCCAAGGTTGCATCCGGCGGCGAACTGTCGCGCATCAGTCTGGCGATACAGGTTTCCTCCAGTCAGGTCGCCAGCGTGCCGACGCTGATTTTCGACGAGGTCGATAGCGGCATCGGCGGGCGCGTGGCCGAGATCGTCGGCCATCTGCTGAAGCGGCTGGGCAAGAGCTATCAGGTGCTGTGCGTCACCCACCTGCCGCAGGTGGCCGCCGCCGCGGATCACCAATGGCAGGTCAGCAAGGCGGTGGAGGACGGCAGCACCTTGAGCCGCATCGCGGTGCTGGACAGCGAGCGCCGCATCGACGAGATCGCGCGCATGCTGGGCGGCGTGAAGATCACCGAGACGACCCGCAAGCATGCGGCAGAGATGTTGGGCGCTACGGCTTGAGGTATCATGCGGCGGTTTTGAAAACGAACAAACGACGAGAATAACTATGCGCATCAAACTGATACTGGCTTCCCTGCTGCTGGCTTCGTGCAGCGGCATCTCCACCCCGCTGCTGTCGCCGTACAAGATGGACATCCGTCAGGGCAACTACGTTACGCCGGAAATGCGCGAGAAACTAAAAATCGGCATGACCAAGCAGCAGGTGCGCTACGTGCTGGGCACGCCTATGCTCGCCGACACGTTCCACGGCAACCGCTGGGATTATCCTTACCGGCTGGAGCAGCGCGGCGAGATCGTCGAGAAACAGCAGCTGACGCTGTATTTCGACGGCGACAATCTGGCTCGCGTCGAGGACAGCGGCAAGGCTGTTGCCGACATGCCGGCGATGGCGGTGGAACAGCCCGTGGTCGAACCTCCGGTCGCCAAGGTCGATCCGGCTGCCGAGGCGCTGGCCAGCGTGCAGGCGTGGGCGGCGGCATGGTCGGCGAAGAATGCGCGCGATTACCTGGCTGCCTACACGTCGGACTATGCACCCAAGGGCATGAGCCGCGAGAAATGGGAGAAGCAGCGCGTGGATCGCATCAGCCGTCCCAAAACTATCGAAGTGGTGCTGACCGAATTCGCCGTAGCCATGCCGGACGACGCCCATGCAACAGTCTCGTTCAAGCAGGGCTACCGTTCCGACGCTTATCGCGACGAGGTGCAGAAAACGCTGGCGCTGGTGAAGCAGGAGGGACGCTGGCTGATCGCCGACGAGCAACTCGGCAGGGCTGCTCAGGCCGATAAACCTGTATCGACCGGAAATGCCGAAGAAAAAGTGCAGGCTGCCGTCGCGCAATGGAGCGAGGCTTGGGCTGCGCGCGATGTGGAGAGCTATCTCGCCAGCTATGCCGATACCTTCAAACCGGTCGGTATGAGTCGCGCGAAGTGGGAAGCGCAACGCAAGGAACGCATAGGCCGTGCGCAGTCCATCGAAGTCAAGGTGAACGAGCTGAAGGTTGTGCTGCGCGACGATACTCACGCCAGCGCGACCTTCAAGCAGGACTATCGTTCCGACGCTTATCGCGACAGCACCCGCAAGACGCTGAAGCTGGAAAAAATCGGCGACGCATGGCTGATCGTCGGCGAGCAAGCCGCAAAGTAAAGAGCCACGCATCGATACAGAGAGCAGGATTTAGCATGAATAAAATCAAAATCGTCATCGCCGGCTGCGGCGGACGCATGGGTAAGGTGTTGTTGGATTGCGTCGCGCAGGCCGACGATCTGGTGCTGCACGCCGCGCTGGAACACGAAGGCAATGCGCTGCTGGGCAGCGATGCCGGAGGCGGCGTCAAAATCACCTCCGATGTCGAGGCTGCATTGCAGGGCGCGGATGCGCTGATCGACTTCACCCGTCCAGAAGGCACGATGGAACATCTGGCGATCTGCCGCAGGCTGGGCGTGAACCTCGTCGTCGGCACCACCGGTCTGAACGCGCAGCAGAAAGCGCAGCTGGGCGCGGCGGCGCAGAACATCGGCATCGTGTTCGCGCCGAACATGAGCGTCGGCGTGAATCTGGTGTTCAAGCTGCTGGAGACCGCTTCGCGCGTGCTCGCCCACGGCTACGACATCGAGGTGATCGAGGCGCACCATCGCCATAAAGTGGATGCGCCGTCCGGCACCGCGCTGGGCATGGGCGAGGTCATCGCCCGCACCTTGGGGCGCGACCTGGAGCAATGCGCGGTGTACGGCCGCGAAGGCGTCACCGGCGAGCGCGATCCGTCCACCATCGGTTTCGCGACCGTGCGCGGCGGCGACATCGTCGGCGACCACACCGTGCTGTATGCAGGCATAGGCGAGCGCATCGAGATCACCCACAAGGCCAGCAGCCGCGCCACGTTCGCGTTGGGCGCGCTGCGCGCCGCGCGCTATTTGCAAGAGAACCCGGCGGGGCTGTACGACATGCAGGACGTGCTCGCACTGAAATAATCTGAAAACCTTTTTTTCCACGAAAGACACGAAAAACACGAAATGAGATAAGCAGATCTTTCTTCGAAGGATTCTGTTGCAAAATTACGAACCGTTCAGTCTAAAGTTTCGTGCTTTTCGTGTCTTTCGTGGACCATGTTTTTCTTCGCAAGAATATCGCCACCTCTGATCGGCGTCGCATCACTCAATACATCTGAAAGATCATCATGGAATCCTTCCTCGTATCCACCGGCATCGTCGCGCTCGCAGAAATCGGCGACAAGACTCAACTGCTCGCCTTCATCCTTGCGGCCAAGTTCCGCAAGCCGGTGCCTATCATCCTCGGCATCCTCGTCGCCACCATCGCCAATCACGCGATGGCCGGCGCGCTCGGCTCGTGGATCACCTCGCTGATGGGGCCGGAGACGCTGCGCTGGGTGCTGGGCGTGTCGTTCATCGCGATGGCGGGCTGGACGCTGATCCCGGACAAGTTCGACGAGGACGAGGCGAAGCTCGCGCAGTTCGGCGTGTTCGGCACGACGCTGATTGCATTCTTCCTCGCCGAGATGGGCGACAAGACCCAGGTCGCGACCGTCGCGCTGGCGGCGCAGTACCACTCCATCCTGTTCGTCGTACTCGGCACCACGCTGGGCATGATGATCGCCAACGTCCCGGCGGTGCTGCTCGGCGACAAGATCGCCGAACGCATGCCGGTACGTCTGGTGCACGGCATCGCCGCCGCGATTTTCGCGGTGCTGGGCGTGGCCACGCTGCTCGGGGCGGGCGAGAGCCTCGGTTTCTGAGCGGCGGCAAATCGTCCATAAGGGGCGATTCGCCGTCGCTGTTCGCGGCATGGTCCTGTCCTCGTTTGTGTCAGCATGAACTCCTGATACATCGCAAGATGGAGGCAATGCCATGAACACCTCTCCCGCTCACATCCTGAACGCCATCGCGGAGGTCAAGGCGCAGACGCTGGCTTCGCTGTGCGGCAATGATTTCGACGATGCCGACGATTTCGATAGCATGTTTGCGCAGGCGCTGCTGTCGCAGATTCCCGACATGAACAGCGTATCGGTCGGCGTGCTGTCCGCGCTCGTTTCGTCTTCAGCTTTGCATGCGGGCCGCAACATGGCGCTGCCCGATCCGGAATCGGCCTACCGGATGATGACGCTGATCAACGGCAAGGACTCGCTCTACAAGGCGCAAGTCCACGAGTTGAGCGAGATGGGCAAGGCCGTCGCAGGCATGCAGCAGGCGGGACAACGCCTGAGCAACATTGCAGTCGGGCACGAAGACATCGAGGCGGGACTGAAGGATTTCGTCGCCCAATACAACGACTGGATACGCCGCTTCGCTCCCGACATGGGCGGCGACGGCCTGTTGGCCGGCACGCAGGCCGCGCAGCTTTCGCGCTACGAACTGGAGCAGAGCGTGCGCAACATGTTCATCGGTGTCGGTGAGGGACTGAGCGGTATCGACGACATCGGCGTTACCGTCGCATCCGACGGAACGCTGTCGCTGGACGAATCGAAACTGGATGCGATGCTGGCCTCGAACATGCAAGCCGTCGTCGGCGCGACCCGGGAATTCGGCGCGAGCTTCGCCAGAGCCGCGGAGATGCTCAACGCCAGAAACAACTTCATCGCCAACCAGCTCGACAACCTGAACCGCGCGATACGCTACATCGGCGACAACCATGCCGCATGGCAGGCCGAGTTCGGCGCGGGAGATGCCGCCAAACCTGCCGGACAAGTGGCCAAGGCGCTGGCCGCATACAAACAGGCCGGCGGCGTTTAGTCGCCGGCTGCCTGCACTCTCCGGTACGATGCGCTATGCTTATGCGTACCGCGTATCCGCCGCATACACGAACACGAGACGAACACCATGGAAGAAAAAACAGTCAAACTCCGCGCCTATTCCGACGACATCAAGAATCCTTCTGCACCGATCAATCCCGCAGACGAAAAGTCCCTCGATCTGGCGATGAAAGATGCGCAGATCGAAGAAGAGCGCAGCCGTTCGCTCGAACACCTGAAGACCATCGTGCAGCTGCGCGAAAACCTGAAGCAGGAGCAGGCTCGAACCGTTGAAGTCAGCAGGAAAGCGGCGGAGCTGGAAGCCAAAGTGAGAGGCTCGACCGAGCAGGACGCCGAACTGGCGAAGAAGAATACCCAGCTCGAAGAAGAAAAAGGCCGGTCGCAGGAACAATTGAAAATGATTGTGCAACTGCGCGAAAGCCTGAAACAGGAACAGGCCAAAGTTGCCGGGATTACCGACAGACTGGCCGCACTCGAAGCCAGAGCCGGCGATGTCGCCGCACTGGAAACCAGGCTCGGGGAACTGACCGGCGCGCTCGGCAAGATTGCGGCCATCGCGACTGCGGTGAAGCCGGACTGACGATTTCCATCCATCAAGTCTTTTGGGCATCTCTATAAATTCGTCACACCGGCCCTTCGACGAGCTCAGGATAAACTGACCTACGGTCAGGCCGGTGTCCAGTTAATAGAACAGGCAGTGCAACGCACTGACATAAAAGCATTTTAATTAAAATCGCTGGATTCCGGCCTTCGCCGGAATGACGGAATTTGAATTTATAGAGAAGCCCTTTCGGCGTCGATGACGCTGTTTAAGCTGCCGTTTTATGCCGCTTCGATGCGGGTGCCCGGCCACAGCGGCCGGGCTGTCGTTTCGAGATGGGTGAGGTAAACCCGCAGGTCGAACTCTAGCTGCGAATAGTCGGGCTCTATGTGCAGGCACAGTTGATAGAAAGCCTTGCCGTGTTCGCGCTCCTTGATATGGGCCAGTTCGTGCACCACGATCATGCGCAAAAATTCCGCCGGCATTTCCTTGAACACCGTCGCGATGCGTATCTCGCGCTTGGCCTTGAGGTTCCCGCCCTGCACCCGCGAGATGCTGGTGTGCGTGCCCAGCGCCTGCTGGACGACATGCAGCTTGCCGTCGAACGCGACCTTGCTCAATTGCCCCGCGTTGCGCAGATATTCGCTTTTGAGTTCCTGCACGTAGTCGTAGAGCGCCTTGTCGGTGCGCACATCATGCGCAAGCGGATACAGCCGCAGCAAGCGCTCGGCCAGCTTGTCCTGTTCGATCAGCCGATGTATCTGTTCGACCAGCGCTGCAGGATATCCGGCAAGGTAGTTCGGCGGTGATTTCGGGCGCATGATGATTGGTCGCTTACGGCGTCGGTGATTGGCGTTTTCTGAGCGGGGCCAGCAGGTCCGAGAGTCCGTTGTGATCGATCTCCTGCATCAGCGCCAGCAGCTTGCCGATCTCGCCCGGAGGGAAGCCCTTGCGCGCGAACCAGTTCAGGTAATCGCCCGGCAGGTCGGCGATCAGCCGCCCCTTGTACTTTCCGTAGGGCATGGTTCGGCTGACCAGCAGCTGCAAGTGTTCCGGATTCATCGTCTATAGCCTGTTCCGCGCGATCAATCCGCTTTTTTCTTCAGCATCGATTGCAGGGCGGCGAACGGGTTGTGTGTCGCTGTCGCTTGCGTGTCTGCGTTCCTGCCGCGCACCGTTTCATCCAGCACGCGAGAGTGCTCGTTGTCGTGGCAGTAAAGGCAGAGCAACTCCCAGTTGCTGCCGTCCGCGGGATTGTTGTCGTGATTGTGATCCTTGTGGTGCACCGTCAGCTCGCGCAGGCGCACGCCGGAAAACTCGCGGCCGCATCGCCCGCATATCCAGGGAAACAGCTTGAGCGCCCGCTCGCGATAACCGGCCTCGCGCAGTTCGCTTTGCTTGCGCGCTTCGGCGACGACGCGGTCCAGCCTGGCGTGATCGGGTGTGGTGTGTTTAGGCATGATCGATGGTGGAGTGGTTGGCGAGCTGGTTTAACGGGCGTCACTCGCGTGCTGCAGATACAGTTCCTCGACTCTTTTGCGAGCCCAAGGCGTCCGGCGCAGGAATTTCAGGCTGGATTTGACGCTGGGGTCGTGAGTGAAGCAGCGCACCGGCACCGCCGCTGCCATCGCTTCCCAGCCGATGCGCTCGGAAAGCCGGGTGACGATGGTTTCAAGGGTGATGCCGTCCAGAGGGGCATTTTTTTTGATGGCGTCCATGCGTTCATTCTACCGCGGATGACAGGACTCGGCCGTCTACAACGGCGCTCCTCGTCTTCAGGATGTCTTCGTCATGCCTAATCCATTCGCCTCGCCAAACGCCTCGTCGAACTGGCCTCCTTCCAGACGCGCACATCGTGGCGCGCGGCGAGCAGATGCTCCATCGCATTGCCCATCTTGCCGTAGCCCAGTATCAATGCGCGCAGCTTCATCGCGGGCCTACTTCAGCACGTCGGCGAGGAAAGTCTGCAACTGCGCCCAGGAGTCCCTATCGGCTTCTGCGTTGTAGGCGAGCGGCATGCCGAATTTCTTGCCGTATTCGTCCGCATCCGGGTTGGTGAAGCTGTGCATCGCGCCGGGATACGACACCACCTTGTAGTTCACGCCGGCCCGTTCCATCTCCTGTTTGAAGCCTTCCACCTGCGCGGCGGGGATCATCTTGTCGTCCGCACCGGTGAACACGCGCACCTGCGCTTTGACCTTGCCTGACTGCGCGGGTGCATCGGTGGTCAGTCCGCCGTGGAAGCTCGCGACGCCGCGCAACGCCTCGCCCTCGCGCGCCATCTGCAGCACCACCGAGCCGCCGAAGCAATAACCGATTGCCGCCAGCCTGCCACCGTCCACGTTGCGCTGCTTGCGCAGCAGCTTCATCGCCGCCTCGAAGCGCGCCTTCGCCATCGGTTTGTTCTTTGCCACCTCGCCGGCGAACTTGCCCGCATCGTCCGGATGGTTCGCCTGTTTGCCATCGCCGTACATATCCACCGCCAGCGCCACATAGCCCAGCTCCGCCAGCATCTCCGCGCGCTTGCGCGCATAGTCGTTGTGCCCCCACCACTCATGCACCACCAGCACCGCCGGACGCTTGCCCTTCACCGCATCGTCGTAAGCGAGCCAGCCCTTCATCGTCGTGCCGCCAGCGGTATAGCTGATCTCCTTGCCCTGCACGGCGGCGAGGGCGGAAGCGCTCATGCAGAGCAGCGCGAGGGAGAGAAAAAGTCTTTTCATGGGAGTCTCCTTGAGTGAGAGGGGGCGAGGCAAACGAACATTCGATCACGCATCCGTTCGGATGCGCTGCAATTTACACCGGACGACAGGGGCAGGCAATAACGGGAACTAGCGCATACCATGTGCACATGGAGGTTCACCATGAAATCATTGCATTGCATTGCAATGCAATCGAGCGCGTAAGCGCGCAGTTCCGTAGGTCGGGTTAGCGTAGCGTAACCCGACGTTTATCCCGCAAATGCATTCGTCGGGTTACGGCCTTGCAGGCCTAACCCGACCTACCGCACCCCGTGTTCGGCGACTTCGAGGTCGTACTGAATTGATTTATTTTTAGTGAATTGAAATAGAGGAAACCTCGCCGTGCCGTCCGCATGTGATATTCCCCGAACTCTTCTCATTTAGGCGCGTGGCACACCGCCTCGATGTTGTGCCCGTCCGGGTCGAATACGAACGCGGCATAGTAGGTGGGGGAGTAATCCTCGCGGATTCCCGGCAGCCCGTTGTCCTTGCCGCCGGCCTTGAGCGCGGCGGCGTAGAACTTGTCGACCTGCGAGCGTTTGCTGCACTGGAAGGCGATGTGGACTTTGGGTTTGGTGGCCTTGCCCTGGCTGATCCAGAAATCGGGATTGCCGGCCGCGCCCAAGCCCGCCGTTTCGCCGTATTCGGCAATCACTTTATAGCCCAGCGGCGAGAGCGCCGATGCGTAAAACTGTTTGCTGTGCCGATAGTCGCTGACGTCAATGCCAATGTGGTCGATCATGCGTTCTCTCCCGTAGGGTTTGCTGGTGCGCCATCGCGCATCGCTCGCGTGAAACTGTATTGGGATTTGGAATGCGCAGGGATACGGAGGAGCCTGCATTTCGGGTGTGGGAATCAGCGCAGTTTCGCAGGTCGGGTTAGCGCGACGTTGTTGTCCGGCACAAGAGGGTACGCGTCCAGATAACAGCGAAGCCCGCACTGCGGGCTTCGTCAGGCACTCAGGAATTCGAGCGGTACACTTTGGCGTCGTTCAATTTTCGGCAGGCCGGATTACAGCCCCACCATCATCGCCTCGGGATCGACTTTGCGCACCATCTGCAAGATCTCCATCCCCTCGACGGCGTCGGGGTCATATTTCACCAATATCGAATGGGTTTGCGAATTGTGGTCGAACTCTGCGCAATCGATGCCGATACGGCCAGACAGCGACTTTTCCAACTCGGTTCTGCTTGCCGCGTCCAGCTCCTGGTGCATGTGGATCATCATGTCTGCAGTATTCATGATCGTCTCCTTTATTCAAGATGAGCTTATGAGACACCGGCTCATCCGGAACGGTTCATTCTATGGGAGAGCGATAAAACTGGTGCTGGCAGGGTTGTTTCGGGCCGGCATGCGCATCGAACGAGTCACCGCTGTATCATTGAGGCGTTCCCGTCCCGCACATGATGGATTTGTTTCTCCATCGCCCGCATCAATCGCACGAATCAAGAAAGAATCATATGACCTATGAAGCCGAAGTCATCGCCGCCACCCAGTTGTGGCTGGAAAAAGCCGTCATCGGGCTCAACCTGTGCCCCTTCGCCAAGGCGGTGCATGTCAAGAAGCAGATACGTTATGTGGTGAGCGCGGCCACTACGGCGGATGCTTTGCTGGAAGACCTGATGACCGAATTGCGCAAGTTGCAGGACACGTCCCCGGAAGAGATCGATACCACGCTGTTGATCCATCCCCATGTGCTCACCGACTTCCTCGACTTCAACGATTTTCTGGATACGGTCGATATCGCCGTGGCCGAGCCGGAATTTGGCGATGAATTTCAGGTCGCGAGCCTGCACCCGCAGTATCAATTCGCCGGAACGGCGGTGGACGATATCGAGAATTATTCCAACCGTTCGCCTTACCCGACGCTGCATCTGCTGCGCGAAGCGAGTGTGGATCGCGCGGTGGATGCCTTCCCCGATGCGGACCGGATTCCCGATACGAATATCGAGACGTTGGAAAAACTGGGACACGAAGGGTGGGCGAAGCTGGGGTTGTCGAAATAAGTTTCGTAAGTCGGGCTAGCGTAGCGTAACCCGACGTTTATCCCGCAAATTTATCCGTCGGGTTACGGCCTTGCAGGCCTGCCCCGACCTACTGCTCTTCATCTTGCAGCCACGCCGGAATATCGCGGCGGCCGTGCAGTACGCGCCAGATGTCGATCTGTCGCTCGGTCTCGATGTAGAACACCAGATAGGGGAAACGTTTGCATTGCCGAAATCGCAAGCCGGGCAAGTTGAGTTCGTGCGCGTAGCGCGGTGAGCCGATGGCCGGGCGTCGTTGTATCTGGTAGTAGGTTTGTTCCAGCGCGTCGACAAACGGCAGGGCGGCTTGCGGTTCATGTTGCAGGTAATACTCGACCGCTTCCTGTACGTCCTGGCCTGCCCGTTCGTGGCGAACGAGGGGTTTCATTTCGATTGGTTCAGGCGCTTCTTGATGCCGGCGCGCAAGTCGGCGAAATAGTCTTCGTCGGCGAGCCCACTCGGCTTGGACTGGGCTCCCGCCAGCAGCAGTTGGCGCAATTGGGTGCGTTCCTGATCGCGACGAATCAGTTCGCGCACATATTCGCTGGACGTGCCATAACCCGCCGTGGTGACCTGTTGATCCACGAATTGCTTGAGGGTATCCGGTAAGGAGATATTCATTGTCGACATGCGGGAAAGTCTAGTTGGCTTGGCAAAATTTGGCAAGGCGTTTTGCCTGTGGATAGCAGGGGGCACGGCGCGCCGTGCCCCTACACATCACGCTGCTATCGGCATCGCTTTCTGGTCGATCTCGTCGCCGAATCTCCGCGCCCGGAACTCAGCGAGCCTGGGCGCGGGCGATGTTGTCGCTGAGGGGCAGGGGTTTGCCGAAGAGCCAGCCTTGGCCGAACTCGCATCCCAGCGCGGCTAGCTTTGCGCTGACCGCTTCGGTTTCCACGCCTTCCGCGACGACGTTCATGCCGAGAGTGTGTGCGAGTTCGATGGAGGAGCGCACGATTTCCAGGCTTTGCGGAGCGTCGAGCATCGGGGCGATGAAGGCGCGGTCGAGTTTGAGGGTGCCGATGGGATAGCGCTGCAGGTGATCCAGCCCGGAATAGCCGGTGCCGTAGTCGTCCAGCGCCAGATGGCTGCCCAGTTCCATCAGCCGTTTCAGGATGCCCTCCGCCACTTCGGGGTGCTCGACCATGACGGTTTCCGTGAGTTCGAGCTTCAGTTGCGCAGGGGGCATCCGGTGGCGGGCAATGATGGAGCGGACATCGTCGACGAGGGTGGCGCCGGTGAGTTGCACGGCCGACAGGTTGACGCTGACGAAGGGGGCCGGGTAGTCGGTGCATAGTCTGAGTTCGGGCCAGTCCTGGCAGGCGCGCTCCAGCGTCCACAGGCCGAGCTCGCGGATCAGGCCGGTCTGCTCGGCGATCCATAGGAAATCCATCGGGGGGATCAGGCCGTCGGTGGGGTGATGCCAGCGGATCAGCGCCTCGAATCCGGCAATGCGCCGGTCGGCCAGGTTGCAGATCGGCTGGTAGTAAAGTTCGAATTCGTTCTGCGCCAATGCGCGAGTGATGCCGTGTGCGAGCGAGAGTTTCTGCGTGGCCTCGCCTTTCAGGGCGTTGCGCTGAGAAGTGCGCAGGGCGTCGGTGGGCATTGCGTCATGGTGGTTCTGGTTGATCCGGTAACGATCCAGTATCGTCAGCAGCAGGTGACGCAGGATGGGGTCGCTTTTTTCGAGCAGTTCTTCGACCAGTTTTCGATGAATCGGAATGAGCACAGTGCGCTCAAGGGCGCGGACGGTGGCGGTGCGCGGCAGGCGGTCGATCAGTGCGATTTCGCCGAATAGTTCGCCCTTGCTCAGCAGGCCGATTCGCTGCTCCCGGCCCTGGTCCGATGCGACGATTTCGACCGCGCCTTCTTCGATCAGGTAGGCGCAGTCGCCGACGTCTCCGACACAGAATACGCTCTGCCCGCCGATAAATACTTCGCGATAAAGTTTGTCGAGCATGGCCATCCTTCGTTTCGAGAGGTTGATTGCCGCCGATAATATCAGTTCGCGGCAAATAATCGAGGTGCCGGCGTAATGTTGTTTACTTAACCGTTCGTGGTGAGCCCTTCGATAAACTCAGGAGCATCTCTATAAGTTCGTCACACCGGCGAATAACCAGCGACTTGGCTGGCGTTGTTTGCTAGCTTAGTCGAATGGCTAGTAGTTCCATCAGGCCGGTGTCCAGTTAATAGAACAAACAGTGCAACGCACTGACATAAATGCATGTTAATTAAAATCGCTGGATTCCGGCCTTCGCCGGAATGACGGAACTTTTCTAATTGAACAGGCGCATGGCTCGCCGCCGGACTATCCCCCTCATCTCTGTTAAGATGCGCGGCTTCCGAAATCGCAGTCATCCCATGTCCGAACCGATCTCCATGACCCCCCTCGAACGCCGCGCCAGTATGGGCCTGGCGGGTATCTACGGCCTGCGCATGCTGGGCCTGTTCATCATCCTGCCGGTGTTCGCGCTGTATGCGGAGCATCTGCCGGGCGGCGAGAGCCATTTGCTGATGGGCGTGGCGCTCGGGGCTTACGGGCTGACGCAGGCGATCTTGCAGATTCCGGCGGGCTGGATGTCGGACCGTTACGGGCGCAAGCCGGTGATCTACGTGAGCCTGGTGCTGTTCGCGCTGGGCAGTTTCATTGCGGCTTCCGCCGACAACATCTACTGGGTGATCGCTGGGCGCGTGGTGCAGGGCGCGGGCGCGCTGAACGCGGCGGTGATGGCGCTGACCGCGGACCTGACGCGCGAGGAAGTGCGCACCAAGGCGATGGCGACCATAGGCATGACCATAGGCGTGACGTTCTCGATCTCGCTGATTTTGTCGCCGCTGCTGCACGGCGTGATCGGTGTGCCGGGGCTGTTCGCGCTGACCGGCGTGTTGGCGCTGGCCGCGATTGCGGTGGTGAAGTTCGCGATCCCCGATCCCGCGATCACCCGCTTCCACAGCGACACCGAGGCCGGCCACGGGCAATTCCGCGAGGTGCTGCGCAATCCCGAATTGCTGCGCCTGGACTTCGGCATCTTCGCGCTGCACGCGATCCTGATGTCGGTGTTCATGCAAGTGCCGTTCATCTTGCAATCCAACGGGCTGGTCGTGGCCGACCATTGGCAGGTGTATCTGCCGGTGATGCTGGTCGCGTTCGCGCTGATGGTCCCGCCGATCGTGATCGCCGAGAAGAAGGCCAAGATGAAGCAGGTGTTCATGGCGGCGGTGGCGCTGGCGCTGGCGGCGCAGGCGCTGCTGATGTTCGCGCAGCACAGCCTGTGGGGCGTGGCGATCGCGTTGCTGTTGTTCTTCACCGCGTTCAACGTGCTGGAGGCGACGCTGCCTTCGCTGATCAGCAAGATCGCGCCGCTGGCGGCGAAGGGCACGGCGATGGGTGTGTACAGCAGCGTGCAGTTCTTCGGTGCGTTCTTCGGCGCGGCCGTGGGCGGGGCGCTGATGCAGTATGTCGGCGGCGATGCGGTGTTCCTGTTCAGCATGGCGCTGCTGGCGCTGTGGCTGGTCGCGGCCTCGGGCATGCGGCCTCCGGCGGCGGTGCGCACCAGGCTCTACCATTTGTCCGAACTGGACGACGCCGCTGCGGTAGAATTGCGCCGCAGCCTGTTGCTGCTCTCCGGCGTGCGCGAGGCGATGGTGGTGGCAAGCGAAGGCATGGTCTGTCTCAAGGTGGACATGCAGGGATTTGACGAAGCAGCGGTAGAACAATTGATAAAGGGAGCTTGATATGTCGGTAAACAAGGTGATTCTGGTGGGGCGTCTGGGCAAGGACCCGGAGACCCGATACATGACCAATGGCGAGGCGGTGACCAATGCCACGCTGGCGACTTCCGAAAACTGGAAGGACAAGAGCGGCGAGAAGCAGGAAAAGACCGAGTGGCATAACCTGGTGTTCTATCGTCGTCTGGCCGAGATCGCAGGCGAGTACTTGAAGAAGGGCGCGCAGGTCTACATCGAAGGCCGCATCCAGTCGCGCAAGTATCAAACCAAGGAAGGCCAGGATCGCTACATCACCGAGATCATCGTCAACGAGATGCAGATGCTGGGCGGCAAGTCCACCGGCGGCGGCAGCTTCGAGGTGATGGATCAGTCGGCTCCGGAGCAGCGTTCCGCCCCGGCCCGTTCCGCCGCACCGGCGCGCTCTGCCCCGGCGGCCGCTCCGGCCAGCTCGGGCAGCAGCTTCGACAACTTCGACGACGATATTCCGTTTTAGCGTTTCATTTTCGAAAAGTCGAAATAAATATAAGGAAACCCCAGCCATGCTGGGGTTTCCTTATTGGGCTGGAGATTTTTGGAGCGAGTTCGGATGTCGATTTATCCCGATTGAGGCGCGGTCCCTTTGGGAGGCCGACAATCAGGCATCGGCCACAGGTAAAACAATAACTATTGCCAGGCCGCCTTCTGCACGGTTTTTCGCGGTCACCTTGCCGCCGTGCGCCTGTATGACACGTCGCGTCATGGCGAGACCTAGGCCATATCCGGACTGGCAGCCGCTTTTTTTGCCGCGGTAGAAAGGTTCGAAGATGGTCTCCAGTTCGTCCGGCGGGACGCCCGAACCCTGGTCATAAACCGTAATGAGCCACAGCCCGGAAGCATCCCGAGTGGCCGTAACGGCGATCCGCGTGTCGGCAGGGGAATGCAGCACGGCGTTGCGCACGACATTTTCCAATGCGCGGAAGATTAGTTCGTGATTGCCTTTTATCGGCATGCATTCGGGCAGATCGATATCGATCATGCATTGCTTCGATTGAGCCTCAAATTGCGCATCGCTGACGATGTGATCAAACACCTCGCGCAACTCCACCTTTTCGTCCATGCGCCCGGCCATGCCGGAGTCGAGGCGTGCGAGCGTGAGCAGCTCGCCGACAAGGGCATCCATGCGCGCGGTGTCACGCTCCAGTTGATCGATGAGTTCCGCCGCGCGCCCGGGCTGCTGACGCATCAGGTCGGTTGCCGCTTGCAGTCGCGCCAGTGGGGAGCGCAATTCGTGCGAGACATCGTGCAGCAGGCGGCGCTGCGATTCCATCAGGCCTTGCAGGCGCGCAGCCATGCGGTCGAAGTCGTGCCCGAGTTCGGCCAGTTCGTCGTTGCGCCCGGCCATCGCCGGGCCGATGCGCGTCTCCAGTCTGCCGTTCGCCACGGCATCGAATGCGCCGCGCAGATTGCGGATGGGCCGTGCGAAATACCAGGCCAGCAAGGCGGCGAAGATGAGACTCGCCACACTGCCTGCGAGGATGGGCAACAAGGGAGGCAGGAAGCCTTTGCTGCCCGGCCGCATCGGCGGCCCGCCATGAGGCGGCGGAGGCATGTCGCCGCGCATCCCCGGCGGTGGAGGCATGCCGGCGTGCATCTCTGGCAGAGGTCGCATATCGGGATTCATTCCCGGCGGAGGAAACGGCGGCGCATCGCGCATAGTCGCAAAGGCCGGGTGCGTATCCGGGCGCAAGGCCCAGACTGCGGTTCCCACCCCCATCACGGTGAATATCTGCGCCAGCCAGAAGATAAAAAAGAATTTCCAGAACAGTCTGCCCACGCCCCTACTCCTTGACCAGCATGTAACCCTTGCGGATGACGGTTTGTATGCAGGAGCGTCCATCCGGCAACGCGCCGAATTTCTGGCGAATGCTGCTCACGTGAACGTCGATGGAGCGGTCGAAGCGCATCAACGGCCTGCCCAATCCCAGCATCGATAAATCTTCCTTGCTGACGATCTGCCCGGCATGGCGCACCAGCACTTCGAGCAAGCTGAACTCGGTGCTGGTCAGTTCGACCGCTTGCCCGTTCCATTCGGCCTTGCGATTTTCCGGCCAGACGGAAAGCGCGCCCGCCCTGATAACTCGCGCCTGTCCATTTCCTGCGCCGCCGATGCGCTTGAGGATGGCGCGGATGCGCGCGGTCAGTTCGCGCGGCGTGCAGGGCTTGGGCACGTAATCGTCCGCGCCGAGCTCCAGTCCCACGATGCGGTCGGTATCGTCGCCTCGCGCGGTGAGCATGACGACGGGCATCGCGCTCTCGCCGCGGATGCGGCGCAGTACTTCGATGCCGTTGATGCCCGGCATCATCACGTCGAGCACCGCAATGGCATGTCGTCCGCTCAACGCTTCGCGCACGCCGGATTCGCCGTCGTGCGCCATGGCGACATCGAAGCCTTCGGCGACCAGATAGTCGCGAATCATTCCGGCCAGCTCGACATCGTCGTCGATCAAAAGAATCTTTTCATTCATTGCATGACGGGCTCATGTTGTACTGCACGAATGTTATGACAACTCGCGGCCTGCGGTGCGGGTATGCCTTGGCATTTACCGGAATTTACATCCCTTGAACGCGCATTACATCGGCCCTGCGCACAATCCGTCCCGACGCTGCAGCGACACTATCTGTCCGCTCCCGTCCCAGCTTCAAGGCCCGTCAAAACTTCAAGGAGAACGAAATGCACACAACCTTGCAACAAACCGATCAGCCTGCTCCGGCAGGCATCGTTATTTCCGCACTGCCGTTCCTGCTGGCTGCCGTCGTATTTACGGCCTTGCCGCAGATCGCTCATGCAGACGATGGCTGCGACGAGTTTCGAGGGCCGCCTGCACACCAGCACGGAGGCATGCCGCCGCCGCCCCGCGGCATGATGGGTGGCGGCAAGCCGCCGATGAACATGCAGCGTCCCGGCGGCCCGTTTGCAGAGCTCGGCTTGAGCGATGTGCAACAGAAAAAAATGGATGAGCTGATGCGGGCTCAGTCCCCCTTGCTCTGCGAAGCCGAAAGGACGGCGCGTCTGTCCATGCAGGAGCTGCAACAACTCTCCCGGTCCAGAGAATTCGACGAGAAAAAAGCCGGTGCTGTCGCTGAAGCTCACGGCAAAGCGGTCGCTGACCTTGCCTATCTGCACGCGGAAATGCACGCCCGGATATGGAGGCTGCTCTCCGACTCGCAGCGCAAGCGGATAGCCGAACAGGAGGAACAACGCAAATGGGCAACCCCAGATTATCCGTTAGAAAAACCACGTCATTCCGGCGAAGGCCGGAATCCAGAATGATTAAAAATTTCCCACGCAAGTGGGCCAAAACCATGGCTTTGGCCGCTTCGCGGCGTATTTTTCATCGCTGGATACCGGCCTTCGCCGGTATGACGGCCTAATGGACAATCCGGGTTAACGCCGTTTTACCTGCTTTTACACAGAAGCTGCTGAATTTATTCGGGACATAAAACGATAATCGAACCATGTGCAACACGGCGCACATACCGTAACCAACAACAGCAAAGGAGCACATCATGAGCAGCATCGGCGCAATAGGAGGAAGCAGCAACTGGTCGGCAATGCAAGGCATGCAGGGCATGCGCCGTCCCCCGGACGGCGGGCAGAAGATGGCGGCGGATCTGTTTTCGCAGATCGACAGTTCGGGCCAAGGCTATATCGATAAATCTGCGCTGCAAGCCGCATTCGAACAGAGTTCGTCTACGGGCGGCGCTTCGTCGTCCGGCAATGTGGACGAGTTGTTCTCGGCTCTCGATGGCAACAGCGACGGAAAAATATCCAAGGACGAATTTACCGACTCGTTTCAGTCGCTCGCCCGGCAACTCGAAAGCCAGTTGATGTCCGGAAACTCGATGCAAATTGGCAACATGCCGCCCCCGCCGCCTCCACCGAGAAACGATGCCGGATTCACCAAGGATGAATTGACCAGCCAGCTCGATGCAATCGGCTCTTCCGACAGCACGCGCTCCAGCCTGATCTCCAAGGTCATCGAGAATTTCGATCAGGCTGACAGCAATGGCGACGGCAAGGTCAGTTTCAAGGAAGCGATGGCCTTAGACCAATCCGGTTCGGGCGACTCGACGACATCCTCTACATCGAATTCTTCGAGTTCCGCCAGTCTTGCATCGGAAGACCTTAACGCCAAACTCATGCGACAACTGATGCAGTTGATGCAGGCATACAACCTCAACGACCAATCGAGCGAAGGTTCGAATATCTCGCTGGTGGCATAACGGTATTGGAGGGAAGCAAAATGGCTCGCTACACGCGAGCCATTTTTTTTGTAAGTGGCTGGTTACAGCCGCGAAGGGGATGAGGTGCAGCGTGCCCATCGCGACTAAAGCCTATCCTGAGTTCATCGAAGGGTCGCTCCCTCCGGCCCCCCCCTGTGTCTCGCCGGCACAGGGGGTTTTCTTTGTGCGTGAACGACTCCTCCGTCTCGACCGGCAAGCTATCCCTACAGTCTGGTCTTGCCGACAAATACAGCGTTGCACGTATCGGGATACGGGTTTTGCCTGAGTGCGTGGATCAGGTCACTGCCTGATACTTGCGGCCAAGGATACACAGTAAGCGGCTTGTAAGCAGTGTAGTTAGCCAGCTACGGGTTAGGCGCTTTTTCCGGGATGGTTGCATGGCAATACGGGATAGAGATAAGCAATAGGACCTAGCTTGCAGGCATGAGCCGAGGCACCGGTTTACCGGTGCAAAACCTGGAATCATGAATCATGGAGGTGTGTGGATGAACAAGTCGAGTGTCGAAGTCGCAGCGACTATCCGCAGCTTGCTGCTGTCCTGTGCGTTTACGTTCATATTCCTGTTCTCGCAGGCGTTCGCTCAAGCGGCTCCAGACGGGGCGAATGCCGGCGGAGGCGCGCAGCCGGACGAACAAAGCGAATTCCAGTCGTTCGTCGCCTCCTCGGTTGGAAAACTGTTGCCGCTATACGGACACAATCTGTTCGTGAATGCGCCCAATACTTTTTCTCCGCTGGACAACATTCCGGTCACGCCCGATTACCTGATCGGGCCGGGCGATGAGTTGGTGATACGCGGCTGGGGGCAGGTGGATTTCGATCTGTCGCTCACCGTGGATCGCAATGGCGCGATCTATCTGCCTAAGGTCGGCAACGTCAATGTCGCCGGCATCCGTTATGAGGCGCTGCATGGTTACCTGAAAAATGCCATCGGCAGGATATTCCACAATTTCGAACTCAACGTGTCGCTGGGCAAGCTGCGCTCCATTCAGGTGTTCGTCGTCGGTCAGGCCAAGCGTCCCGGCGCTTATACCGTGAGTTCGCTGAGCACGCTGGTCAACACCCTGTTCGCATCGGGCGGGCCTTCGCTCAGAGGGTCGCTGCGCAACATCCAGGTCAAGCGCAACGGCGGCGTGGTGAGCGAACTGGACATGTACGACTTCCTGCTCAAGGGCGACAAGACCAAAGATATTTCGCTGCTGCCGGGCGATGTCATCTATATCCCGCCGGTGGGGCCGCTGTCCGCCATCTCCGGGAGCATCAACAATCCGGCCATTTATGAATTGAAGAAGGGAGCGAACACGCTGGCTGGACTGATCGATCTGGCCGGCGGTTTGACCACGACGGCGGGCGGCGACAAGGTGCGCGTCGAACGCATAGAGAACCGCAAGATGCGCAAGGTCGAGGAATTCTCCCTGGATCAGGCGGGGCAGCGACGTTTGCTGAAGGACGGCGATGTGGTGCAGGTGGAGGTCATCAGTGGCCAGTTCGGCAATGCCGTCACCCTGCGCGGAAACGTTGCGAATCCGGGGCGCTATCCCTGGCGCGATGGAATGCGGGTAAAGGATTTGATACCCGATATCGATGCGTTGATCGTGCCGGAATACTGGGCGACTCAGAATCGTAGCTCCAGAATGAATATCAATAGCGAGAAACGGCTGCATACGGAAATCAAGCGCAACGAGAACGAAATCAACTGGGACTACGCGTTGATCGAACGCCTGAACAAGGACGACCTGAATACTTCGCTGATCCACTTCAATCTGGGCAAGGCGCTTGCCGTCGGTGATGAGGAAAACAATCTGTCGCTGCAGCAAGGCGATGTGATCACCATATTTTCCAAGGAGGATATACAGGTTCCGGCAGCCAAGCGCAGCGTCTACGTCACGCTGGAAGGGGAATTCAACCAAGCCGGCGTCTACAAGGTGAAGCCGGGAGAGACCCTGCGCCAGCTGGTGGAGCGGGCGGGCGGACTGACTTCGAACGCCTACTTGTTCGCTTCCGAATTCAACCGGGAATCGGTGCGGGTAAGCCAGCAAAGGAAACTGGAAGAGATGGTCGATCGCATGGCTGAAGACATCGAGCGCAACTTGGCCGCGAAAAGCCAAGCCGCGTTGAGCAAGGAAGATGTGGATGCGGCCAAGGCGCAGGCCGTCGGTCAGCGCGCCTTGCTCGAACGCATGCGCCGCGCCAAGGCGACCGGACGCGTCGTGCTCGCCAAGTCGAAGGACAAAATGAAATCTCAGGCCATCCCCGATCTCGTGCTGGAAGACGGCGACCGCTTCGTCGTCCCGCAGCATGCCTCGACGGTGAGCGTGATGGGCATGGTCTATAACGAGAATGCCTTCATGCACGAGACGGGCAAACGGGTCTCGGATTATCTGGATCTGGCCGGAGGGCCGACGCGGGATGCGGACGAGTCGCGCATCTACATCCTGCGCGCGGACGGCTCGGTGTTGAGCAAGCAAAGCACGGGCTCGCTGTTCGGCAGCCTGAACGGGCAGGCGCTGATGCCGGGCGATGCGCTGGTGGTGCCGGAATTGCTGGACAAGTTATCGCTCACTCGTGAACTCAAGGATTGGGCGCAGATTTTCTACCAGTTCGCGCTGGGTGTAGGCGCCATCAATCTGCTGCGTATGTAGCGATTGCCGAACCGCTTGTGACCAATTTAACGAAGGCCGACGGAGCCAAACCATGACTGAAAACCAGATTGCAACTCCCCGTTCCGCCGGTCCGGAAGAAGATGGAATCGACCTGCTCGGTTTGCTGATGGTCATTGCGCGCGAGAAAAATACGATCCTGCGCGCAACTGCCGCCGCCGTCGCATTGAGCGCCACGATCGCCCTGCTGCTGCCCGGCGTTTATACCGCGAAGGCAGTGATCTTGCCGCCCGATAAAGACCATTCCGGGCTGAGCTCCATGGCGATGGGTTCGCTGGCGGAACTGTCGTCGGCCGGCAGTGGAGGCGGGTTGGGCGCCGCGCTCGGGTTGCAGAATCCCAGCGACATCTATATCGGCATACTGAAAAGCCGGTCGGTGTCAGATGCGTTGATCCAGCGCTTTAATCTGAAAGATATGTATGACACTGAGACGCTGGTGGCGACGCGCGAGGCGCTCGCAAAACAGGTTTCCATTACCAGCGATACGGACGGACTCATCAGCATCGTATTCGACGACGAGGAGGCGAAGCGCGCGGCGGATATCGCCAATGCTTATGTGGACGAGTTGGAAAAATTGACCCGGCGCATCGCCATCACCGAGGCGGCGCAGCGCCGATTGTTCATCGAGAGACAGATCAAGCAGACCCAGGAAAAACTGGTGCAGGCCGAAAACGCGTTGAAGCTGACTCAGGAACAAACCGGGGTGATAGACCTCGACAATCAGGGCAAGGCCATCATCGAAGCGGTGGCGGCGCTCAGGGCGCAGGCCGCCGCCAAGGAGGTGCAGATTGCCGGCCTGCAATCGTTTGCGACTGCGGCCAACCCGGATTTGATCAAGGTCAGACAGGAACTGATCGGGCTCAGGTCACAGATCGGCAAACTCGAACATGACAGCATCTCCGGCGATGGCGACGTCATGGTGGCCACGGGCAGAATGCCGGAGGCGGGTCTGGAATATCTGCGCAAATTGCGCGACATGAAATACCAGCAGGCGGTCTATGAACTTCTCGCCAAACAGTACGAGATCGCGCGGGTGGACGAGGCGCGCAACTCCGTGGTGATCCAGGTGGTCGATCCGGCGATTGTGCTCGATGAGGAATCGGGCCCCAGACGGACATTGATCGTATTGCTGGCAACTGTTTTTACGCTGATTCTGGCGGTGATGTGGGTGCTGGTCCGGGGCGGTCTGACGCGCGCGCAACAGGGTTTCGAACAAGACGGACGCTGGAACGAGTTCTGCGAATTGCTGCGCTGGAAGCGATAGCCATGCGACACGTAAACCAAGGAGAACGACGATGAATCATCGCTTCAGCCATTCCGCCGCATTGGCTGTTCTGGCTTGCATGTCTCTGTTTTCGGGCAATTCCATGGGGGCAACACCTGCCAAGGACAAGGCGACGCCGCCGGCCGTTGTGGCGTTACAAAATGCATGGCTTCTCGGTGGAGTCACCGCCACGCGAGGCGAGGTGAAGCCGTTGTTCAGCCAGAAGTCCGGCTGGAAACTGGTTCCGCAGATGTCGGATGAATTCGGAGGCAAGGCGCTGGATATCGCCAAGTGGGACAACGACGTGAAAGACTGGGGCGTATGGTCATGGGAACCCGAGAACGCATGGGTCGACAACGGACGCCTGAACATGCGCATGAAATACGAAGAGCACCGGCGCGGTCAATGGACGTTGTTCTACAAGTCGGGCATCGTGAAGAGCAAAGCGCCGCCGATACGCTACGGCTACTTCGAGGCGCGCATCAAGGCGGCCAGCCGCTTCCCCGGCGTTGCTCCTGCTTTCTGGGCGTACCGTGATGATGGAAGCGAATGGACGGAAATCGATTTCGTTGAGCTCACCCAGCGTCGCCATGACGTCACGATCATCGACACCGACATTCATGTGTTCAAGCAGGTGTCGTTTCCGGGCACGCTGCCGCTGCAGGAGGTGCGCAGCTGGAAGTCTCCCTGGGATCCGCGGAGCGCCTTCCACGTTTACGGCTGCGAGTGGGACGAGAAGGAAATCAGGTGGTACATCGATGGCCGTCTGGTTCAGGCTAGGAAGAACGACTACTGGCATCAGGCGCTCGACATTACTCTCTCGCTCGGTGTGCGCGGCGACCTGAAGACGACGGCTACTCCAGAGGGTTTTCCGACAACCGCCCAGGTGGATTACGTCAGGGTCTGGACAACGTCCAATTGAGTGGCTGGCTATCATGAAAAATTTTCTCATCAGCCTGTACACCGGCATCAAGCTGCGGGAGCGGCCGCATGGCCGCAGAATCTCTCCGATCGCCACGTTAAGGGGCGATGTGAATATCGGCAAGTACACCTACGTGAGCAGCTTCGCCGACATCCGCGGCATCGGCTCGACCACCCGCATCGGCAGCTACTGCTCGGTGGCGCGCGGCGTAAAGATAATGTCGTCCGGGCAGGTGCATGCTGTCGATGCGATATCCACCTTCCCGTTCTACTTGATCGACCATGACCTCAAACGCACGGATTTTATGGTGCGCAAGGGCGACGTGGTGATCGGCAACGATGTGTGGATCGGCGCCGATGCGATCATCCTGCCGGGCGTGAGGATAGGCGATGGCGCCGTGATCGGGGCGGGCGCGGTGGTGACGAAAGATGTGGAAGCGTTTCAGATCGTCGCAGGCGTTCCCGCAAAGGCCCTCCGCATGCGCTTTTCAGCGGCAGTGTGCGAGGCTATCTCCGCTTCAAAATGGTGGGAGCGCGACTACAGCGATCTGAAGCCCTTCATCCATCGCATCTATGCGCATGGACAGGACAGGGAAGAGGGCATGCAGGAAACGCTCGCCCTTCTGACACGTGCGGGTTGACTGCAAAATCATGAAAACACTGGTCAACGCGATACTCTCCAAAGCCGGCGGCGCCTTGTTCACCCTGGCGCTCGTGGCCTACCTGGGCCATGCCATCGGTCCCGAAGCGTCCGGCTATTTCTATTTCACGCTCGCCGTCGCGGTGATGCTGAGCCAGTTGTTGCGGCTGGGCATGGATGGCGTGGTGCTGCGCCTGTCGAGCCGTTACCACCAAGCCGGTGATGCCGATGCGCTGCGAAAGCTGGCGGGAGACGTGCTGGTCTACCTGATCGGTTGCGGCGCGCTCATGGTCGCGGCCGGCTTGGCGCTTGAGGGATATGCCGCGCCACTGGTCTTTCCGGGGGAATCTCCCCATTTGCTGTATAAGACCGCGCTGTATTCGTTTCTCCCGTTCACGCTGGTGTGGACGGGCGCCGCGCTGCTGAAGGGGATCGGCAAGACTTCACTGTCGGTGTTCATCGAGGCGGGCAGCGTGCCGCTCATCGTGTTGCTCTGGATGCAGCTGTATACGGACGGCGGAGGATACGGCGAAGCGGTGTCCGGCCTGCTGTGGGCGAACGTGTTTGCCGCCTTGTGGACGCTCGCCCTAGTTTTTCGCCATGCGGGCTGTAGCATCGCTCTGACCGGCCTGTATGCGCGCTGCCGGGAGTTGCTGACGGAATCGGTACGCGGCGTGTGGGTCGCCATCTCGAATACGCTCATCGTCTGGTCGCCGCTATTCTTTCTGGGGATGCTGGCGACCCCGGTGGACGTCGGCGTGTACAACGCTGCCTTCCGTGTGACGATGGTGATCGGCGCGTTCAGCGCCGTGTTTCGCGGTATCGCCACGCCACTGCTCGCGGGCCTGCTGCAGCGCAAGGAGTCGCCGGTCCCGTTCCTCAAACGCTCGATGGCGCACATCATGGCCGCCGGCCTGCTGGTACTGGTGGCGGGCGAGTTGACCTTCGACTGGTTGTTTGCGCACTTCGGCGCGGGCTTCACCGCCGCATCTGCGCTGGCGATGCTGATGCTGGTCGGCATGCTGGCCAACGTACTGTTCGTCATCATGGAGACGCAGCTCATTCTGGCCGATCGCAACGACTTGCTGCGGGCCAATGCGCTCTTCACGCTGTTTGTCGGGCTGCCGCTCACCCTCGTATTAATCCTGTATTTCCAGGCGTACGGGGCCGCGTTGGGATTCGTGCTCACCAACGTGCTGAGCCGCAGCAACATGCTCTACCTGTTCAACCGCAGTTACGCCTGCAGGATATGAAGCCATGAGCCTCAGCAGATCCGGCCTGATGTCCGCTCCCGTCCATCTTGCGGTCGCATGCGTCATCCTGCTGGTCTACGGCTTCCTGTTCCCAGCGCTCAACTGGCCTGACGAGGCCCGCAACGTACTGACGCTGCAGCAAGGCAGCTACAGCGGTTATGCCTTCATCTACGGCCATTTCGCCGGAGCCGTCATGCAGGTCGCCGATGCGCTGTTCGGCCTGAACGAGCTGAGCGACGTTCTGGATGCCGTGCAGGAAAGCGGCGGTTACCGGATGGTCCATGGCGACCTGCACTTCAAGGCCATCTCCGGCATTCCGGCCGTCTACTATTTCGCCAAGCTAGCCAATTTCATGCTGGCCGGGCTGTTCGCTGTCCTGGTGGCGCTCTATCTTTACGGCAGGGGCCGGCAGGCCGGCAACAAGGATGCCCAGGTCTTTCTGCTGTCGTTGTGCTTTCCTTCGGTGGCCTACGGGATCATGCAGATATCGACGGATATCCTGTTCATCCTGTTCTCGCTGGTTCCGTTCTTTCTGCGCGGGCGGAAAGTCTCCATCGTCTTCGCGGCCGCGATGGCGCTGCTGGTGGTCGAGGACCGCAGCTTTTTGCTGCTGTCGGTATTCGTGCTGCTCAGGGAGTTCTATGACGCACTCCTGTCGCGCCGGCTAGCCAGCGCCGGCTGGAAGAAGAGGCTGGGCTGGCTGGCATTTATCTCGGCGCTGACCATTGTGGCGGCTTCCCTGCTTACATATGGCCTACGCAATCCCGCTTTACTGAACATGCTGTATCCCGGTCTGGGCGACGGCGTTGCGCTGGCGCTCGAATATACGCATGGCAAGTCGTACAACCCGGCCGTTAGCCTGGTGGTGTTCTACGCGGGATTCGTCATCCTGCCTTCCGCGACGGAGTTCTTCGTCGCCTTGATGCCGCTCTACCTGATTCTGCTGTTCGTGTTCTACCGCTTCCTGATCTTCTGCCTGTCCGGCAGTTACGGCGAGGCGGGGAGCCGGGCTTACCTCGCCCTGCTGTCGGTGGCGACGGTGTTCTTCTTCCTGACCGGGGTCGTGCATGTGTTCGAGTCGGGCCGGTATTACCTCTATCTGGTGCCGTACCTGGTGCATGCCATGCTGTCCGGCGCGATCCGTTTCAAGGGGCTGGATGCGTTCAGGGCGGAATGGGTGATGCTATCCGGATTCACCCTGACGGCCGTTTCAGTCACTTCGCTGGCTTATGTTCTCGGTGCATGAACGATGCACCGTCCCGGGTCCGTTAAAAAAATCACGTCATTCCGGCGAAGGCCGGAATCCAGAATGATTAAAAATTTCCCACGTAAGTGGGACAACATCATGGCGTTGTTCGCTTCGCGGCGTATTTTTCATCGCTGGATACCGGCCTTCGCCGGTATGACGGCCTAACGAGGAGGATCACATGGTCGACTTCATCTTCATCGGGCCGAGCAAGACCGCATCGACCTGGATCTACGAGGCGATCCGCCCGCATCCGGACCTGTTCGTGCCCGCAGCCAAGGACATCTATTTCTTCGACAAATACCATGATCGAGGGAGCGCATGGTACGCCGGGTTCTTCAGGGATGCGCCGGTGGGAAGCCTGTGCGGCGAACTGAGCCATGATTATTTTTTCAACCCCGTCGCCATCGAGCGCATCCATGCCTTCGATTCCGCCGTCAAGCTGATCTGCTGCCTGCGCAATCCGTTCGAGCGGGCCTATTCGTCCTATCTGCACATGGTTCGAGTCGGCATGTTCACGGGCAGCTTTGAGGATGCGCTGGAGAAATTTCCGTTCATCGTCGACGAAGGCAAGTACCACACCAACCTCAGTCATATCTTCTCGCTGTTCGGCCGCGAAGCCGTTCTGATCCTCGACTTCGACGAACTGGAGGCCGATCCGGGACGCTTCGCGCGCAGGATTTTCAATTTCCTCGGCGTGGATGAAGCGTTCGTGCCTGCGGTGCTGCACCAGAAGGTCAACCCCGCCCGTGATGCCAGGAGCAAGACGCTGGCCAGAATGGCGAAACGGGCGGCGTTGTTGCTCCGGCATCTGGGGTGCTCGAATCTCCTCGGCCGGCTGAAGCACAGCCGTTTCATCAACTGGCTGGTGTACCGCCAGGCTGTGCCGCAGGGATCGAAGGGGGGCGTCAGTTATCCGGAGCAGTTGGTTCGCCTTTACCACGCGGAACTCGAAGGCTTGTCCGCACTACTGCATGTGGATTTCTCGAAGTGGCGCGTGGCCCGCTTGCACGATTACACGGGCTAGGAATTCCGTTGCTGCTTTTGTCGGGTTCTTGTTCGATTCGGAGCAGGCCGAATCCTCCGTTTTACAATTCGATTTGCTGGAGAGAAATATGGCTCAACAGAATAGAAGACTCTTGCTTATCGCCCCCAGCTTTTTTGGATATGCGAACGAAATACGCAAGGAGTTCGAGCAAAATGGATTCGACGTTTGGCAGTATGACCAGTTGCCGGCGGTCGATAACGTCACCAAAGCCATATTCCGGCTGGCTCCTTGGCTAGGGCGGGCACGAGCTGACAAGTACTATGATGGAATCGCCGCCGAGTTGGCTGGCCATGCAATATCCCATGTTCTGGTGATCAAAGGAGAAGCGCTCTCCGTTCGCTCTATCAAGAAATTGCGCGCTGTCTTCAAGGAAGCGAAATTCGTGCTCTATTTCTGGGACAGCTATCTCAATATGCCAAGAGACAGTTTCAGCAAAGTGTCTCTGTTTGACAGGGCTTTCACATTCGACCCTGATGATGCCAAGCGGGACCCGAGGTTGGCCTACAGGCCCCTCTTCTATCTGGATGAATATCTCGATTTGCCGCGAGAACCGCACACAATCGATGTGCTGTTCGTCGGGACCGCGCATACGGATCGATATGCCATCATTTCAAAGCTCTCAAAGTCAATCCCACCGGAATTGAACTTCAAAAAGGTGCTGTATTTGCCATCTCGTTGGATTTTTAGAATTCGAAAAATTTTCGATCCTTCCTTTTGGAAGAGCCGGTCTGCGGAGTTTGTATTTGCGTCCGTAACCAAGTCAGAGATGTTCAGATTGATCGCACAATCGCGAATCATAGTGGACATCGAAAGATCGGTTCAGCATGGGCTGACCATGAGAACAATCGAAATGCTGGGCGCCGGCAAGAAGATGATTTCAACGAATGCAAATGTAACTGCATGTGATTTTTACCATCCCTCCAACATCGCGCTCATTGACAGGAGCAATCCGGTCCTGAGCGAACAGTTCTTGTCTGCCGAATATGTAAAGCCGGTGCCAACCATGTTGGAGAGGTACAGTCTGTCGGCGTGGGTGAAAGAGGTGGTGATTGAAAGTTGACACCTGCCTTTACTTGCTTGTTTTACCTTGTGCTACTACATGGATATGCGGCCCGACTAGGGTGTTATACCCGGCCCATATCCGGTCTCTCCGTAGAGATGTCTAAGTAGTACAAAGCCCACCAAATAGGGCATTCAGCGTATTTATCGCCATACGTTTCTTGAACAAGATGACACACACCAGCCAGATCATGGGCCGGTATACCGTCAACCTTGCATATGGAGACCACTATGGATAGCCCGAGCCAGTTACAGACCAGACAATTATCGATTGAGCCAAACCGCCCCGGAAGGAGGTCGCTCATGACTAACGTGCTTATCACCGGTGGGGCTGGGTTTATCGGCTCCAATCTGGCTTTGGCTCTTATTCGAAAAGGATACGCGGTGACCGTACTGGACAATCTATCGCCGCAGATTCATGGCGACTATTCACCGCTGTTTGAATCAATAAAAGAGAAGGTGACATTTGTCCTGGGCGATGTCCGTAACAAGGCCGATTGGGCAAATGCTTTGCGGGGGCAAGACGCAGTAATTCATCTCGCAGCCGAAACCGGCACGGGGCAGTCCATGTATGAAGCCGAGAAATATGTCGATGTGAACGTGCGTGGTACAGCCGTTTTGCTGGACTTACTGGCGAATTCGGAACATTCCGTACAAAAAGTAATTGTCGCCTCATCCAGAGCAATATACGGCGAAGGGAAGTACGTTTGTACCGATTGTGGCGACGTTTATCCCAAAGAGCGTTTGGACATGCATATGTCTGCTGGTGATTTCGAAGCGAAGTGTCCAATCTGCAACCGTGCAGTCGACCCTCAGGGCACGGACGAAAGTTCAAGGATCCATCCTTCTTCGGTCTATGGCATAACGAAGCAAACCCAGGAACAAATGGTTCTGGTTTGCTGCAAGGCATTGAATATTCCTGCCGTGGCTTTCCGCTATCAGAATGTGTACGGTCCCGGCCAATCCCTGTCCAATCCCTACACGGGCATCCTGTCCATATTTTCGACCCGGATAAAGAACGCAAACGATATTGCGGTATTTGAAGACGGCAATGAAACCAGGGATTTTGTTTACATAGACGATGTCGTCGGCGCGACAATTCTGGGTCTCGAAAGTCGAAGTATGGATTGGGATGTATATAACGTGGGCTCCGGTCAGCCGGTTTCGGTATTGACTGTAGCCGAGACCCTGCGCTCGGCATACGGGTCGAAGATCGGGATCGCAGTCACGGGGAATTACCGGCTTGGCGACATTCGCCATAATTTTGCGGATCTGTCGAAAGTATCTTCAAGACTGGGGTTTTCGCCATCAGTGAGTTTCAGCGAGGGTATCGCTCGATTTGCGGATTGGGTGAACGAGCAAAGGATCGAGGCCGACAATTCGGATGCCAGCTTGAACGAAATGAGAGCAAGAAATCTTTACAAAGAAAGCAAAGCCAACACTCCCGCCAAGCCGGATATGTTGCTGCAACCAAACCCTCTAATCGGCAAATCATTCCCCTTGCAGAATGGCGAAATTTACCTATCTCCTTAGACAGAAAGGTCCCAGCAAAAAAATGGCAAGCCGTATTCGATTGCCAATCTGCTGGGGCCTTCGATGCCCGGAGGTCGGCGCGGTGTGCGGCAGGCAATTGCCCCACCCGGATGCCGGCCCCATCGGTCGCAGGCAAGGCGGTAGCGGGGTCAGAACGGCCGCCGACATCCCCGTGCTGGGGATCGGCGGCCTTCCTGTTCAATTCGTTCGCGGCCTACCGAAAATCCGCCTTGATGTCAGTCACGCCCGAGGGAGAGAACGTGCGACTCGTTCTGTCCAAAACGGCCTGGCTGTGTAAGCATGCGCCGCACCTGATCCCCTCAGCCTGGTTGCGCACCCTGCTGAAACTGGCCGGATACCGGCTGGGCAAAGTCGAGTCAAAGCCGTGCATCTCGCCTTCAAAGGCTTTGAGGCGGAGAAACGCGCCGCATAATTACAATCCAATCGGGGGTATCCGGAGTTCAGCCCGTAATGTTTTTGTCGCGATTACCGGAATGTTTACGACGATGCCCAGATGCTTGCAGAGCTCGAGCTGATCGAAAAGCGCACCGACGGTCTCTTTGCTCTCTACGACGACATCAATATCCATAAGAGACTACGCAAAGCGGCATAAAGAAAATAACCCATCGCCTTAGACGGTAGCCAGACAATACATTTCCCATTACCGAACTACATAAGAAAAGCCCCTTCGTAATCCACTGCAACTTTTCTCTGCAGTACGCCCTCGTCACTATGTAGTTGATGATTTTAATCTACTACTCCTCAATGCCCTGTCAATGCTGCCTCTGCGCGAGGTTCTCCGGAGAATTTTGCGCAGATGACGGGCTTGTTTTACTTTATTGCATGCTACATGGAAGTCTGGACGGACTAAGGTGCTGCGCTTATCCGCCATACGCTCAATGGGCGGCAAAATTGAATAGCTCTGTCCCGGCCCAATAAGGCAGTCAGGATATTTATCGCCATACCTTTCTTGAACAAGATGACACCACGCAAGCACCACGCTTGCACGGGCTTCGCCCGATCTGCCGTCAGTCGGCATACGTCAACTTGTTCAGGAGAGCGCCATGGTCAGCCAGATACAGATCAAGCAGGATTCTATTCCGGAATTTCGTGAAGCGCGCCAAGCCGCCAAACGTGCCGGCTTATCGAATTTGAACAATGCGCCGCGCCGCGAGAGGCGCAGCACCGCGACGCTCGAACGCAATCAGTTGTGGAGCGCGTGTTACCGATTTTCAAAACGATGGCTGGACCTGGTGCTGGGTTCGATATTGCTGTGTTGCTCGCTGCCGATCATCGTCATGGCCGCAATAGCCGTCAGGATGGAAAGCAGGGGAAACCCCATCTTCATCCAGACGCGAGTCGGCCAGAACGGGAAGCCGTTCCGGATATTCAAACTGCGCGGCATGTATGCAGACGCACGTGCAAGGTTCCCGGAACTTTATGATTACAGCAAACATGGCAGTCTCGATTTTCATTTTCATTATGAGCAGGACCCGCGCATCACCCGCGTCGGTAATTTCATCCGCAGAACCAGCATCGATGAATTGCCCAATTTCCTGAATGTTGTCCTTGGCAGCATGACCCTGGTCGGGCCGCGTCCCGAGATTCCTGATGTCTCTGCACTCTATGGCGAATATCGCGAGCAGTACCTGGCTGTGAAGCCGGGCATCACTTGTCTGTCAAAAGTATCGGGACGCGATCTGTTGACCAAGGAACAAACCATCCGGATGGATATCGCCTACATCGAAAACAGGTCGACCGCAGTGGATCTGAAAATACTGTGGGCGACATTCTGGAGCGTGATCAATCGCAAGAATGTTTTTGGGCGAAGTTCCAATATTGCGAAAAGTTTTTGGCTGAGTGTTCTGCCGAATTCTGCCGAATGCAATAGCGAAGCCTGTGAAGAGGCAAACTCGCAATGAGTTATCCGAACACCGCCGACACTTCAACAAATTACTGTCATTCACCCAGGATGGCTTAAGCAGTTCAGCGTATTTCATATCGGGGGGGTTTTGCTCAGGATTCATCCATGGGTCGTCGGAAATTTATGCCGCGAATGCGGCGTGGATTTCTGGCGATGATGGAATGGATCGGTGATCGGGAGGCAAGACATGATTGTAGGTTCCGGGTTGATAGCAAGGGCATTTCTTAACGGCGGCGCGAACGCTTTGGGCAACACATGCTTCTACGCGGCCGGCGTCTCCAACTCGGGGTGCAAGGACGAGCGCGAATACCTGCGCGAGCGCACGCGACTCGATGCCGCCATGGCCGAGTGCTCCCCGAGTGACCGGTTCGTGTATTTCAGCACCTGCAGCATCGAAGATCCCGCCATGCGAGACAGCGAATACGTACAGCACAAGATCGGGATGGAAAATCGCGTCCGCGAACGCACCAGACATCTCATTCTGCGCCTGCCTCAAGTGGCCGGAAATACGCCGAATCCTCATACCCTGCTGAATTATCTCCATGCCCGCATAGCGCGCTCGGAGCGCTTCCATATCTGGAGCGGTGCAACGCGAAATATCATCGATGTGGAAGATGTCGTGAAAATAGCGATGGATCTGATTGCGACGGAAGGCGCGAACGCCGAGACGATCAACATCGCGAACCCGCGCTCGACCATGATGCTCGATATCGTGCATGCCATGGAACGTGCTCTGGATACCTGCGCCATTTTCGACATGCTGGACAAGGGCTCGGGTGCGACTATCGACATCGGCAGGATATCGGCATCGATCAAGCGTTGCGGCATCACATTCAGTGACGCCTATCTCGGCGACATCATCGAAAAATATTATGGCGACTGCTGCCATGAAATGGATCTCTTTCCTGCTTGCCTTAGCAACTTCCCGACAGTTTTTCACAGGCCTGGCTGGCAGTTATAGAACGGGTCTGTCTATGTATTGCTGCCGCGCTATCTGCACGGCACTCATCCCATGATGACGACGATTTTATCGTCATCCGTAAACCCGGGGAGATTCCATTTCGCGGGAAACTGGAAAATTTGTTTTCCTACAGTTCGCCCTTTCTAAATGGAGTCTCTTGCATATCCGAATAAGGCATATACCGGAGTGTGCGAATTGGCTTCCAGTTCAATACTGGCATCCAGATGTTTAGTGCCGGGCTGCAAGCTCCTGCGTGAACCGGAGCCTGTGTAATACATGTCGAGCAACCGAGGGGGCGTTATGGAAACCTATGTTAGAAGCAACTTCAGGGTGGCATTGCAGAATCTGTTACGCGTGTTTTTTGCGTTGTTTCTGTCGAGTGCGTTTCTCCAGCCCGACGCCTATGCCCTGACCATCAACGTGGTCGGCCCCGCCAACGAGGTGGTGGCAGACTATCGCTGGCTGGTGGAAGAAGATGCCACCAAGGCTTCCGTGCCGAACGTTCCGGCCGATGCCAGCAACCGGTCGCTGAACTTCCACACCAGTTACATGCCGGTTATCGCCGCCGGCAACAGCACGGACCCTGCCAAGTCTCCAACGAACCTCGCGCTCGATGCGGCAAAACGTTATTACGTTTCCGTCCTGCCGCGTAGCGGTTACCAGATGGGCGGCGCGCAGATCGCGCCGGGACAGACCGCGGTGACCGTCGTGGTGAACAAGACACCGGTGCCCACGGCACAGATATCCATCTTCGTGTACGAGGACAACCATCCCATCAGTGGTGGGCCGAGCCTGCCGCAGGAAAAGGGGCTGGCGAACTTCAGCATCACTCTCAAGGAAGCCGGCGGTACATACGGCCAATCCGGCGGTCAGGTCACCAAGGACGCCTTCGCCAACCCGATCGGGACGACTTACCAGCAACTGGCCGACGGCAGTTTCGTCTACAACCTGGACGGCACACCCGCCGTGCTGGCGCTGGGCAACGGCTTCATCAAGTCCAGCGCGGATGGCACTGCGCTTGTCAAATACCTGTTCCCGGGCAAATACACCGTCGAGGCGATCCCGCCCGCGGGCTGGCACCAGACCTCCACCTTCGAGGGCACCAAGGGCATCGATGCCTGGGTGAAGCCCAACGAGCCGCCATACTTCCAGGAACTCGGGCCGGCCGGTCACCATATCGACATCGGCTTTGTCAGGGATACCAATGATGCGAGCGTGTTGAACGGCCAGTCCACCATCACCGGCAGGGTGGTGAACCAGCACATGTCGCGCCCACCCAATTTCACCTTTGTTCACGGCAGCCCCGTGCCCAACTGCTGGGTCGGCCTGAACGAGATGGTGCTGGTGGGCGGGCGCGCCGTGTACACCGGTCCGTGCAATGCCGACAGCACCTTCTCCATCCCCAATGTGCCTCCCGGCAACTATCAGTTGGTCGTCTGGGACGAGTTTCTCGACCGCCTCTTCGCCACGACAAACGTGACGGTGCCGCCGGGCGGGGGGGTAGTCAATTTGCTGGACGTGCCGGTGTTCGACTGGTTTGCCCATTATCAGGCCAGCGCCTTTTTCGATACCAACCAGAACGGTTTCCGCGATCCGGGAGAAGCCGGCATCCCCGACCAGGCGATGAATTTGCGTTTCCGCGACGGCAGCATCTACCAGTCCATGCCTACCGATCTGCAGGGGAACGCCTATTTCCACGAGGTGTTCCCGTTCTTCAACTGGCTGGTGGCCGAGGTGGATTTTGCGCGGTTCAAGGCGACCGGCGCGACGGTGGTGGTTGATAACGGCGGACAGATACTTCCCCACAACGGCTGGACCATGCCGACCTGGGACCATCTCAATCCGCAACCGCAGTTTGATACCGATCCCGTCACCGGCGCTGCGACTACGACACCGCTGATCGGGCCGGCCGGCAACAACCTGTCGCGCACCGAGACCGGCCCCGTGTTGTTGGAGGGTATCCAGACCTTTCTCGGCCAGACCAGCGTGATCGAGTGGGGCAAGGCCAGCTACGCGCCGGGCGAGAACGGCGGCATCAGCGGCATCGTCCACTACGGCATCACCCGTGCCGAGAACGATCCGCGCTATGCGGCGGCCGAGAACTGGGAACCGGGCATCCCGCGGGTGCAGATTAACCTGTACCGCGACTGCGACAACGACGGCAAGATCGACCAGCCCGATCCGGCTGGCGCGGGCTGCCTCAGCCTCGGCTCGGCGGGATACGTCGCGGCAATGGCCGACGTCGATAACCACCCGTTCGGCTGGAGCGACGGCAGCGCCGCCCAAGGTGCGGAGGACGTGAAGCGCAATGCGACCGCAGGTTACAGCAAGGGCGATGCGGTGGATGTGGCCTGGACCGACAGCTGGGACGACAGCGTGCCCACCGGCTGCCAGGGGCCGACCTTTACATCCAACGGCGTGACCACCGACTGCTACGACGGCCTGCGCAACTTCAACCAGGTGCGCCCGGCCGTGTTCGACGGCGGCTATGCCTTCGGCAGTCCGGCGGGCAAGCCCGAGCTACCCGCCGGCACCTATGTCGTCGAGGCGATGACGCCGCCGGGCTATCTCCATCAGGGCAGCGGCGACCAGAACGTGGCCTTCGGCGATACGCCGGCCCCGTCCCCGCTTGCACTGCCGCCGGAATGCGTGGGCGACCCGCTGCCGGTGCCGGAATTCCTCAACCTGTTCAGCGACAGGATGGAGCCCAACCCAGCCTACGATCCCGCCAATCCGGGCAAGACCTGGAGCCAGTGCGACCGCAAGAAAGTGTCGCTCGTACAGGGCATGAACACGCCGGCCGATTTCCACATGTTCACCGAAGTGCCGGTAGCGGGGCATGTCGTGGGCTTCGTCCTGGACTTGGCTTCCAACGAGTTCGACCCCGGTGCTCCCACCTACGGCGAGAAGCGTGCGGCGTCGTGGGTGCCGGTGTCGATACGCGACTGGTCGGGGCGCGAAATTTCGCGCGTCTATGCCGACCAGTGGGGACACTTCAACGCGCTGATGCCGTCCACCTACACCATCAACCCGCCGTTCCCGTCGGGCGTGTCGCCCAACATTGTCTCCACCTGCATAAACGACCCGGGCCCGATCCAGGATACCCGCGCCGGTTCGCCGACCTTCGGCCAGATGATCATCGACCCGAACTTCGACCGGCAGTACAGCCAGTTCTGCTATACCTTCCAGTACCTGCCGGGCAAGACCACTTATCTGGATACGCCGGTAACTCCGGTGGCAGCCTTCGCCGGTGCGGCCCAGTTCCCGCTGGACTGCGAATCCGATGCCGGCACGCCGGTGATCTACTCGGTGGAAGGCAAGACCAAGGGCGGTGTCAGCTTCAACGGCCCCTACGTGCAGCCGCCATCCGCCGATCCCAACCTCTGGCCGCGACTGACCATCGTCTCGTCCGGCATGGTGGAAGTGCCCAACCCGGCCTATGACGGCACGCCTGCCACAACCCAGACCGTATTCCGCGACCACGGCTTCGGCGCGACCCAGGGCACCGGCAATGTGACGCTCAACGGCGTGACGCTGCCCATCGTCTCCTGGAGCGACGGCATCATCATCGTCAGCGTGCCGAATACCGCAGGCACCGGCCAGCTGATGGTCACTCGCGGCAACGGCAAGACCAGCATCACCGGCGTCACGGTCACGGTCGGAGGCTACGGTTCCTCGGCGGCCAACGTCATCCGTGTGGTCGCACCGGGAACGAAGATTCAGGCCGCTATCGACGCGGCCAACCGCGGCGATATGATCTTCGTGCCGCCCGGAACGTACGACGAACTGCTCGTCATGAACAAGATGGTCCGCTTGCAGGGCTGGGGCGCGCCTTCCACGCACATCAATGCGATAAAGTCGCCTGCCAAAGTGCTGGCCTGGCGCAGCAAGGTCGACCAGCTTGTTGCCACGGGCGGCTTCGACCTGCTGCCGGGTCAGAGCGCGGCAGACCTGTTCAACACGGAAGAAGGGCCGGGCATCACGGTGGTGGCCAAGGCCAGCGGGCCGCAAGCCTTCATCAACGTGCGCAACGCGCGCATCGACGGCTTGACCATCAGCGGTTCGGACAATGCCGGCGGCATCTTCGTCAACGGCAACGCCAACTACCTGGAGATCAGCAACAACAAGCTCACCGGCAACTACGGCGTCTATGGCGGCGGCATCCGCCTCGGACATCCGAATCTGGCCAACCCGGCCGTGGTTCCGGCCAACGACGGCTGGTTCGGCGGCTACACCAACGCGAAAAACAACAACGTGCGCATCCACCACAACGACATCACGCAGAACGGCAGCCGCAACGGTGCGGGAGGCGGCATTGCGCTGCACACCGGCAGCCATAACTACAAGGTGACCGACAACTACGTGTGCGGCAACTTCTCGATGAGCAACGGCGGCGGCATCGGTCACCAGGGCATGAGCAACGGCGGCAGCATCGCCAACAACACGGTGATTTTCAACCAGACGTATAGCCCGGGCGCGAATGTTTCCGGCGGAGGCATCTTCATCGGCGGACAGGCATCGCTTGCCCCGGCGACCACCCCGCGTCCTTCGCCCGGCGCCGGCAACGTGACGGTGTCGTCCAACCTGGTACAGGGCAACCAGGCTGGCGCCGGCGACGGCGGCGGCATCCGCGCCGAGTTCGTCAACGGCCTGGACGTGCGCAGGGCGTCGGGTAATCCGGCAGGCTGGTACCAGTTGACGCTGACCAACAACAAGCTGGTGAACAACATGGCCGCGATGGCGGGCGGCGGCATCTCGTTGCAGGACACCGTGAAAGCCAGCATCAGCGGCAACACCGTGGCCAACAACGACAGCACGGCTACGGCCGGGACGGCATTCCCTCCGGGTAGCCCCAACCTGTCCGCGCCGCAGCCGGCCGGCATCGTCTCGCGTGCTCACAGCAAATTGCTGTTCAATATGATCGGTGCTGCCAGCGGCTACAAGGTTCCGTACTCCAACCCCGTTCTGGCTAACAACATCGTGTGGCACAACCGCTCGTTCTACTGGACGATAGACAGGACTGTCGTGCCGGCAACCTACGGTCTGGTGCCCGACATAAGCGCCGGCCAACCGGCGGTGTACTCCGATCTGGGGGTGCTGGGTACGGCGTTGCAGGGAACCTGGCCGAGCTACTCGAATCCCTGGGCGCACAAGCTGAACCCGACCAACAGCATCCTGACCCGCACCCTGGGATATGACGTCAGTAACAGTGCGACGGCTCCCGGGTTCCTGGCGCAGTACTTCAACGGCGACAAGGGCCTGTCCATCAAACAGCCTGGAGCGATCTCCAATATCGCCACGGCACCGGCGATGGATGAGGGGGGCAATTGGCTGGATGCGCGTTTCGGACCGCTCACGCTGTATCGGCCTTGCCTGACGCCCGGCGCCTGTCAACTGTATGGAAATTATCGTCTGCAGACATACGGCGGGATCGGGGCTAATCCCTGAATTTACTGATGTCCGCAGCAAAACGACCCGCCGGGGTAGGCCCGGCGGATATTGAAACCACGGTAGAGCGAAGCAGGCATATCGACTATGTGTAGGACGATTCAGTTCGACCAACCCTACAGTCAAATTCCTGTGCCAGATACAGTCTCGAATGTACCCGCATATACGGGATATGCCTGAGTGTAAAAGTTGGCCCTCTACCGAATACTTGCATCCAAGAACATCTGGCAAGAGAGCCACAAGCTCCGATGCTGAAGCGGAATTGATCAATTCATGTCGTGCAACCGAGGAGGGCATTATGGGAACTCATATCGAGAGCAATTTCAGGATGGCGGTGCATAAAGTGTCGCGCCTGATTTTTGCGCTATTTATATTAGGCGTCTTTCAGCAGCAGAATGCCTATGCCCTGACCATCAACGTGGTCGGCCCGGCTAACGAGGCGGTGGCCGATTACCGCTGGCTGGTGGAAGAGGATGCCACCAAGGCTTCCGTGCAGAACGTGCCGGCCGATGCCAGCAACCTAGCGTTGAGCTTCCATACCAGCTATATGCCGGTGGTCGCAGCCGGCGACAGCATCGATCCCGCCAAGTCTCCCGGTGCACTAGTGCTGGATGCGGCCAAACGCTATTACGTCTCCGTCCTGCCGCGCAGCGGCTACCAGATGGGCGGTGCGACGATCGCGCCGGGCCAGACTGCGGTGACCATCGTGTTGAACAAATCACCAGTTCCCACGGCGCAGATCTCAATCTTTGTGTTCGAGGACAATCAGCCTATCAGCGGCACACCGGATTTGCCGCAGGAACTGGGGCTGGCGAACTTCAGCATTACGCTCAAGGAAGCCGGTGGCACCTTCGGACAATCCGGTGGTCAAGTCACCAAGGATGCGTTCAACAATCCGCTCGGAACTACCTACCAGCAAAATGCGGATGGCAGTTTTGTCTACAACGCGGATGGCACCCCAGTAGTGTTGGCGCTGGGCAACGGCTTCATCAAGTCCGGCCCGGACGGCGTGGCACACATCAAATATCTGTTTCCGGCCAAGTACACCATCGAGGTGATCCCACCCAACGCGAGTTGGCACCAGACTTCCACGATCGAAGGCACTAAGGGTATAGATGCCTGGGTCAAGGCCAACGAGCCGGCCTTCTTCCAGGAATTCGGGCCGGCCGGTCACCATGTGGACTTCGGTTTCGTCAGGGACATCAAGGACACGACCGTGCTTAAAGGTACCTCCACCATCACCGGTAGAGTGGTGAACCAGCATATGTCGCGGCCGCCCAATTTCACTTTCTACAACGGCGGCCCGGTGCCCAACTGCTGGATCGGACTGAACGAGATTGCCGTTGTGGGTGGGCGCGGTCTGTACAGCAGCCCATGCAACGCCGACAGCACCTTCTCCATTCCCAACGTGCCGGCGGGTACCTTCCAGTTGGTCATATGGGATGAGTTCCTCGACCGCATCATCGCCTCGACGAATGTGACGGTGCCGCCAAACGGTGCCAATGTAAACTTGCTCGATGTACCGGTGTTCGACTGGTTCGGGCATTACCAGGCCAGCGTCTTTTTCGATACCAACCAGAATGGCTTCCATGACGCCGGCGAGATGGGCATGCCTGAGCAGGCAATGAACCTGCGTTTCCGCGACGGCAGCATTTACCAATCATCGCTGACCGATGCATTGGGTGTGGCCAAGTTCAACGAAGTGTTCCCTTTCTTCAATTGGCTGGTCGCCGAAGTCGACTTTTTGCGTTACAAAGCAACCGGTGCGACGGTCGTGGTCGATAACGGCGGACCTGTACCGCCTGACAACGGCTGGACGATGCCGTCCTTGAATCAACTCAATCCGCAGCCCCAGTTCGACACCGATCCCGTTACGGGTGCCGCGACGACGACGCCGCTGATCGGGCCGGCCGGGAACAACCTTTCCCGCACCGAGACCGGTCCGGTGCTGCTGCAAGGCATCGCCACATTCCTCGGACAGACCAACGTGATCGAGTGGGGCAAGACTAACTATGCGACCGGTGAAAATGGCGGCATCAGCGGCATCGTCCGCTATGGCATCACCCGCGCCGAAAACGATCCGCGCTATGCCGCTCCCGAGAACTGGGAACCGGGCATACCGCGCGTGCAGATCAACCTGTACCGCGATTGCGATAACGACGGCAAGATCGACCAGCCGGATCCCGCCGGGGCAGGCTGCATGGCGGGTGGACTCAGTTCGCAGGGATATGTAGCCAGCATGGCCGACGTCGACAACTACCCGTTCGGATGGAACGACGGCACCGCAGCGATGGGCTCCGAGGATGCCAAGCGCAATACCGCCGTGGACGCTCTGGGCGCCCCGATTTACAGCAAGGGCGATGCGGTGGACGTGACTTGGACCGACAGCTGGGACGACAGCCTGCCCACCGGCTGCCAGGGGCCGTCCTTCACCTCCAATGGCGTGACGACAGACTGCTATGACGGCCTGCGCAACTTCAATCAGGTGCGCCCGGCCGTGTTCGACGGTGGCTATGCCTTCGGTGGCGGGGCGGGCAAGCCCGAGCTTCCGCAGGGAACCTATGTCGTCGAAGCGATGGCGCCCAAGGGCTATATCCATCAGGGCAACGGCGACCAGAACGTGGCTTTCGGCGATGTACCTGCTCCGTCCCCACTGGCGCTACCGCCGGAATGCGTGGGTGATCCGTTGCCGATCCCGCAGTATCTCAACTTGTTCTCGGACGTGATGGAGCCCAATCCCTCCTATGATCCGGCCAACCCGGGCAAGACTTGGAGCCAGTGCGACCGCAAGAAGGTGACGCTTAACCAGGGCATGAACGCGCCATCCGATTTCTACCTGTTCACTGAAGTGCCGGTGGCGGGCCACATCGTGGGCTTCATCCTCGACGACACGGCCAATGAGTTCGACCCGAATGCGCCGACCTTTGGCGAGAAGCATGCCCTGCCGTGGCTGCCGGTGTCGATCCGCGACTGGTCCGGGCGCGAAATTTCCCGCATCTATACAGACCAGTGGGGTACCTACAACGCTTTGGTGCCGTCCACCTACACGATCAATCCGCCGTTCCCGTCCGGCGTGTCGCCTAACATGGTCACCACCTGCATGAATGACCCGGGTCCGGTCAAGGACACCCGTGCCGGTTCGCCGACCTTGGGACAGATGATTGTCGACCCGAACTTCAACCGCCAGTACAGCCAGTTCTGCTATACGTTCCAGTATCTGCCGGGCAAGACCACCTATCTGGATACGCCGGTGGTGCCGGTGGCCGCATTCGCCGGTCCGGGCCAGTTCCCGCTGGACTGCGAGTTTGACAGCGGTGTGCCGGTTATCTACTCGGTGGAAGGAAAGACCAAGGGCGGCATGAGCTTCAGCGGTCCTTATGTGCAACCGCCATCCACCAATCCCAACATCTGGCCGCGCCTGACCATCGTCTCTGCTGGCATGGTGGAAGAGCCCAACCCGGCTTATGACGGCACAACGGCTACGGCTGCGACCATATTCCGCGACCATGGCTTCGGTGCGACACAGGGTACGGGTAACGTGACGCTTAACGGCACGACGCTGCCCATAGTCTCCTGGAGCGACGGCATCATCATCGCCAGCGTTCCGAACACGGCGAGCACCGGGCAACTGCAAGTCACACGTGATAATGGCAAGTCCACTGTCACTGGCGTCACGGTCACGGTCGGCGGCTATGGGACTGGATCCAATTTGACCAGCAAAATCAGGGTCGTTACGCCCGGCACCAAGATCCAGGCTGCGATCGATGCGGCCAACCGCGGCGACATGATCATGGTGCCGCCGGGAACCTATGACGAGTTCGTCATCATGAACAAGGGGGTACGCCTGCAGGGATGGGGTGCGCCGGCTACGCATATCAACGCGGCCAAGGTGCCGGCCGAAAAACTGACCGCATGGCGCGGCAAGATCGATCAACTGCTTGCTGCGGGGGGCTTCGACCTGTTGCCGGGTCAGATCGCCGGTTTCAATGCGCCCAACAACGAGCCTGATCTATTCAATACGGAAGAGGGGCCCGGCATCATCGTGCTGGCCAAGGCCAGCGGACCGCAAGCCTTCGTCAATACGCGCAATGCTCGCATCGATGGTTTCACCATCAGCGGCTCGGATAACGGAGGCGGTATCTTCGTCAACGGCTATGCCAATTATCTGGAGATCAGCAACAACAAGATCGTCGGTAACCATGGCAGCTATGGCGGCGGTATCCGCCTCGGGCATCCGAACCTGGCCAATCCGACCGTTACCGCAGCCAACGACGGCTGGTATGGTGGTTATACGAATGCCCAGAACAATAACGTTCGCATCCATCACAACCATGTCACGCAGAACGGCGGCAGCAATGGTGCAGGCGGCGGCATATCGTTGCATACCGGCAGCCACAGCTACAAGGTGACCAACAACTACATCTGCGGCAATTTTTCCATGGGCAACGGCGGCGGCATCGGCCATCTTGGTCTCAGCAACAACGGCACGATCGCCAACAACACCGTGATCTTCAACGAGACGTTCAACCAGGGGACGAATGTTTCCGGCGGCGGCATCTTCATCGGTGGCCAAGCTTCACTGGCTCCGCTGACCACTCCGCGTCTCTCGCCCGGAAGCGGCAATGTCACGGTGTCGTCCAACCTGGTGCTGGGTAACCAGGCCGGTGCCGGAGACGGCGGCGGCATACGCGCCCAGTTCATAAACGGTCTGGACGTGCGCAGAGGCGCCAATACTCCGGGAGCCTGGTACCAGTTGTCGCTGACGAACAACAAGGTGGTGAACAACATGGCTGGGGCGGCAGGCGGCGGCATCTCGCTGCAGGACACGGTGAAGGCGACCATCGACAACAACACCTTGGCCGACAACGACAGCACGGGCACAGCAGGCGCAGCCTTCATGCCCGGCAGCCCGAACCAGTCGACGCCGCAGCCGGCCGGCATCGTGTCGCGTGCCCACAGCACACTGCTGTTCAACGCGATAGGCGCTACCAGCGGCTACAAGTTGCCGTACTCCAACCCCGTGCTGACGGACAACATCGTGTGGCATAACCGTTCGTTCTACTGGGTGATCGACAACACCACCGTGCCTGCCAAGTTCGGCATGGTGCCTGATCTGGCTGCTGCTGGGCAGGCGGCGGTGTACTCCGACCTGGCGGTGCTGGGCACGGGGGCGCAGGGTACCTGGCCGGGCTATACGGATGGCGACAAGCTGAATCCGACCAACAGCATCCTGACCGACACTACGGGTTATGACGCGAGCAACAGTTCGACCGCGCCCAGCTTCGTCGCGCAGTACTTCAACGGCGACCGCGGCCAGACCATCCAGCAGCCGGAGCTGACCACCGCGATTGCCACGGCTGGCGCTTTCGACGAGGGAGGAAACTGGATCACCGTGCGATTCGGGCCGCTGTCGCTGTACCAGATCTGCCTGACACCCGGCGCCTGCCCGCTATATGGCGACTACCGCGTGCAACCGTATGGCGGAATCGGAGCGAATCCCTGAGCCGAACCAGCTACCGCAGCATAACCATCCGCCGGGATAAGCCCGGCGGATATGGAAACCGGAAGGAGAGTCATCATGAGTTCAGTTAAGTTACGCAAGCTGCTGTTTCGGAAATCGCTGCCTTGGCTCGCGCTGGCTGCGTTCGGAGCTGCCGCGCTTCCCGCCAGTGCCGCGGTATTCGTGCAGTGCCCCGGCGACACCAACGGCGATGCCGTTCCCGAAGCGGGAGGCGATCCCAGTGTAGTGTGCAAGCACCTCACCGCCGGAGATGGCTTCGCCACGATGGCCGACGGCAGGGTGTTGTACACCTTCGGCTTCGCCGATGTCACCGGCGTGCCGCCGGATCAGGCGATCGGTGCAGGCATCCTGGCCGCCAATACACCGGGGCCGACCATCGAGCTGCAAGAGGGAAACAAGTTCTACCTGACGCTCACCAATGTCGGCATGGCGATGCGCCCGGACCTGTTCGACCCGCACACGGTGCATTTCCACGGATTTCCACAGGCAGCGCCGGTGTTCGACGGCATGCCGGAGGGCTCGTTCGGCGTCAACATGGGGTCCAGCCTGACCTATTTCTACAACGTGGCCGAGCCGGGCACCTTCCTGTATCACTGCCACATGGAAGCGACCGAGCACATGCAGATGGGGATGCTGGGCCAGCTCTATGTGCGCCCGGCGCAGGACGGTACGGCCAAGACTTATAACGGCAGGAACTACACCCGCTTCGTCTACAACGACGGCGACGGTTCCACCGGCTACGACAAATCCTACGCGCTGCAACTCAGCTCGTTCGACCACGCGTACCACGAGCTGCATCTGGGCGTGCAGCCGCTGCCGTTCGCCAACATGAAAGATACCTACGCGATGATCAACGGCCGCGGCTATCCGGACACCGTCAATCCGGCTCCGCTGCCGGCACCGGCAGACAACGGCGGCATCGAGTCGCAGAAAATCGGTTCGCTGATCACGTTAGACCGGGCGACGGAAGGCGAAAAGCTGCTGCTCAGGCTGACCAATCTCAGCATCACCCGCTACTTCACGGTGGGTGCGCTGGGCCTGCCGATGAAGGTGGTCGGTTCCGGGGCGCATATCGCGCGCGGCCCGGGCGGCAAGGATCTGTACTACGACACCTCGTCGGTGACGCTGGGCGGCGGCGAGAGCACGGACGTCATCATCGACACCGCCGGCGTGCCGGCCGGGACGTATTTTCTGTACACCAGCAACCTCAATTATCTGAGCAACTACGACCAGGATTTTGGCGGAATGATGACCGAAATCGTCATTCAATAACGTGGCGCATATTTAACCGGAAATACAGGAGGCAAAATGAACAAGCTACTTCACCAACTGCCGCAATTGCTGGGTATGGCCACTTCCTTGTTGCTGCTCTCCGTCGCCAACGTGGCGTGGGCGGCGATAGACGGCATCAGCGGACCGGTATTCAATCTGACCGCGAAGGCGGACTACATTTCAACGGCGGACGGCGGCAGCCTCTATGCCTGGGGTTACGCCAACGGCAACGGAACCATGCAATATCCCGGCCCGACCATGATCGTCAATCAGGGCGACACGGTCACCATCAACCTCTCCAACGAGTTGCCGGTTCCGGTATCCATCGTTCTTCCCGGACAGCAGGGGATTGTCTCCAGCGGCGGTGGCGCGGGCATCATGACGCAAGAGGCTGCGGCGATGGCCGGAAGCGTGCCCGGCACGGTGAGTTACACCTTCACCGCGACCCAGCCCGGCACCTATCTCTATCACAGCGGCACGCAGCCTTCGCTGCAGGTGGAGATGGGACTGCTCGGCGCGCTCATCGTGCGTCCCTCGGCTACCGATCCGCTGCACCAAGCCTATGGTCACGCCGCCACCAACTTCGATCACGAGTACCTGTTCCTGCTGACCGAGATGGATCCCGCGATACACGACCAAGTTCTTGCAAAGGTGACGGCCGGCGGCGCGCTCAATGTGGACACCAGCGCCTATCACCCGGTGCTGTGGTTCATGAACGGTCGCAACGCACCGGACACCCTGCTCGCCGCCAACGTGCCGTGGCTGCCGACCCAGCCGTACAACTGCCTGCCGCGCATGCATCCCGGCGAGAAACTGCTGATGCGCGTGGTGAATGCCGGCCGCGACCTGCACCCGCTGCACACGCACGGCAACAACTTCACGCTGCTGGCGCGCGACGGCCGGCTGCTGGAAAGTGTGCCGGGCATTGGCCCCGATCTGGCGACATCGGATTTCACGCTGCGCTCGGTGCCGGGCGAGACCTATGACGCGATCTTCGAGTGGACCGGAAAGAATCTGGGCTGGGACATCTACGGGCATACCAGCGCAAACGATCCGCTGGCACCGAACGAATACGCGCCGGATCACGGCAAGCCTATCCCCGTGGTGCTGCCCAATCTGCAAGATGTTTCCTTCGGCGCCCATTACAGCGGAAGCCCCTATCTGGGGAGCTTCGGCGCCCTGCCGCCGGGGGGGACTATGCTCAACGGTGCCGGCGGCTATTTCCATATGTGGCATTCCCACAACGAGCTGGAGATCGTCAATAACGACATCTTCCCGGGCGGCATGATGACGATGCTGATCATCGAGCCGGCTGGCACGCCGATCCCGTAATTTCCCATTCCGCAATCGCCCCATTCCGCAATCGAGAGAGGAACGCAATCATGAAAAACCCATTGCTACCCATGAACCGGCTCAGCCAGGCAATGATGCTGGCCGGGCTGGTAACCGTCGCAGCACCGGTATCTGCCGTCGAATACTGGCTACGTGCCGACACGGTGAACGTGACCATGCCGGACGGTGTCACCATCCCGATGTGGGGTTACGCGTTGACGGACTCGACCTTCGCTCCAGGAACCGCGACGGTGCCGGGTCCGGCGCTGACAGTGCCGCCCGGCGATACGGTGCTGACCATACACCTGAAGAACAACCTGCCGGAAGCGACTTCCATCGTCATTCCCGGCCAGATTGCGGCGATGACGCCGGTGTGGGACAACGGCATGAGCGGGGCGCGACCGTCGGCCACGGCGCGAGTGCGCTCGTTTACCCACGAGACGCTGGTCGGCGGCGGCACTGCGGATTACACCTGGAGCAGCGTGAAGCCGGGCACCTACCTGTATCACAGCGGCACGCACCCTCAGGTTCAGATGCAGATGGGGTTGTATGGTGGTGTGAACAAGGACGCAGTGGCGGCCACGGGTACGACACCGGCCGAAGCTTATGCCGGCGTGCCCTACAGCAATGCGGTAACGCTGCTATTCAGCGAAATCGATCCTGCCCTGCACGCGGCGGTGGCTGGTGGTGCTTACGGCACGGCGGCCGGGCCGACCAGCACATTCGACTACCAGCCCAAATACTTCCTGATCAACGGCAAGCCCTATACCGCCGGATCTCCTTCGGTGGGCAAGCTTCCTGCGGGGCAGAAGACGCTGCTGCGTTTCCTCAATGCCGGGCTGCAGACTCATGTGCCGGTGATCAATGGCCAGCACCTGCAGATGATCGCCGAGGACGGCAACCCTTATCCCTGGCCGGGCAATCCGCGCCAGCAGTATTCGGTGCTGCTGCCCGCCGCGAAGACGGTGGACGCGATCCTGACGCCGGAACTGGCGGCCGGGTCGAACCGTTATCCGATCTATGACCGCAGGCTCAACCTGAACAACGCCGCGGCGCAGGACGGTGGCATGCTGGCCATGCTCGGCGACAGTATGCCCGCGATCACCTCGACGCCAACGCTGGCGGCGACACAAGGTCTGGCCTATGCCTACAAAGTGACGGCGAGCGACCCGGACGGCGGACCGCTCAGCTTCACGCTCGATCAGGCCCCGGCGGGCATGACCATCAAGCCCACGTCCAGTTATGTCGCCTGGATAGGCTGGCGGCCGACCAATGCCCAGGTCGGGACACAGGCCGTGACGGTGCGGGCGACCGATCCGACCGGGCTGTCCACCACGCAGTCCTATAACATCGTGGTGGCCAACGTGAACGACGCGCCGGTGGCGAGCAACGATGCCTACACGATGATCAAGGGCGGCACGCTGAATGTGGCGGCCTCCGGAGTGCTCGCCAACGACAGCGACCCAGACGCGGGCGACACGCTCACCGCCACGAACTACAGCGTACCGGCGACCGGCACCCTGATTGGCAATGCCGACGGCAGCTTCAGCTACACGCCGCCGGCCACCTACAACGGCATGGTGAACTTCAGCTATGTGGCGCGGGATGCTGCAGGCGTGGCCAGTAAAGCCAAGGGGTACGTCGCGATCTCGGTCAGACTCAACCGAGCACCGGTCACGGTGGACGATACGGTCAGCACGCTGCCCAATACCCCGCTGACCATCACTGTGCTGGGCAACGACAGCGATCCGGATACCGCGATCGACCCGACCAACACCATCGCCCCGGCGACGGTGTTCATCCCGCTCACCGGTAAACCCAACATGGGCGGCAAGGTGGTCGTCAACGTGGACGGCACCATCACCTATACGCCCGCGCTCAACTTCGCTGGCACCGAGGTGTTTACGTACGCGGTCAAGGATACCTACAACCCAGCGGGCACCTCGAAGGCGGCATATGTGAGGGTCAATGTGCAGTGACAAACAGGCCGGCTCCGGCGATCTTGCGGAGCCGGCTCGATCCTGGAATGGCGTAATAACAAGCGGTAAGGAGGCAAGCTGTGAGTGAACAAGACGATGTGAATGCGGCGGTATCCGGACGGAAAAAATCCATGGTCGGGACATTGCGGCTGACGGTTATTGCAATCGGTTGCAGCATTGCCCTGAGCGGTTGCGCCAGCAAATCGAACGGCAGCTATTTTTCAGGCGCGCAAAGCATGCCGTCCGCCAGCGAGGTTGCTGAGCATGCGGATGAAAACAGGCTGGGAATACGCATGGAAGGCCTGCGGCTTTCCGCCGCAGGTTACATACTGGATTTCCGTTATCGCGTGGTCGATCCGTCCAAGGCCGCACCATTGCTGGACAAGAAGACCAGGCCCTATCTGCTGGATGAGGCGAGCGGGGCGCAACTGGGCGTACCGGATACCGCAAAACTCGGGCAGTTGCGCACGACGGGACGCAACAAGGTGGTTTCAGACCAAGATTACTTCATCATCTTTGCGAATCCCGGACGCTTTGTGCAAGCCGGGAGCAAGATGACGCTGGTGATGGGCGACTTGCGCATCGAAAACCTGACCGTCGAGTAAATCCCGGAAGTGAGGGAAAGGCTGGGCTATGTACGACGCAAAATCGATGCGGTTGATGCGCGCTGGCGGGGTGGCTGTGTTGGCGCTTGTGTGGTGTGCCGGGTTGCAGGCCGCAGACAAAGCATCAGTCATCGAGCCTGAACTGGAATCGGAACTGTCTGCGCGTGCGCCGTACGAGGAAGTGGCGGTGATCGTTTCGCTGTCCGGTAAGCTGAACCACCGTCCCTTCAAGGTAAAAGACCGGCGGCAGCGCGACACACGGCTGTTTAAGGCGCTCAAGGAAAACAGGAAGGTCGAGCGCGAGTCTCACAAGACATTTCTGCAAGGACGCGGGGCGCACCGCATGCGGGAATTGTGGACAAGCAACAGCATTGCCGTGACGGCAAGCGCCGACGTCATTAAGGAGCTGGCATCGCGTGTCGGAGTGGAGAGCATTCGCCTCGATTCGATATTGCAGGCGCCCGCGGTGACCTATGGCGGTGCCGCTACGCCCGAATGGAACCTGAATGCAGTGGCTGTCTCAGACTTGTGGGCGCTGGGCTATAACGGCGCCGGCATCGTCGTCGCCAATATGGACACCGGCGTCGATCCGAATCATCCCGACTTGGCCGGAAGATGGCGCGGCGGCAGCAACAGCTGGTTCGATCCGCACGGCGAACACGCCACTCCCCACGACTTCTCCGGACACGGCACGCAGACCATGTCCATCATGGTCGGCGGCGACATCGGAGGCAGCGCTATCGGCGTCGCGCCGGGCGCTGCCTGGATCGCGGCCAAGCTCTACAACGACGCCGGGTGGGCCACCTACAGCGACATCCATCTCGCCTTCCAGTGGTTGCTCGATCCCGACGGCGACCCGGCGACGCAGGATGCGCCGGACGTGGTCAACGCATCCTGGGGGCTGGTCGGCAGCGCCGGGCAGTGCATCATGGAATTCGCCAATGACATCGATGCGCTGAAGACGGCGGGCATCGCCGTGACGTTTGCCGCCGGCAATGACGGCTCCTCGCCGCTGACCAGCCTGAGTCCGGGCAACAATCCGGCGGGGTTCGCCACCGGTGCGGTAGAACCCACGCTGGCCGTCGCGAGTTTCAGTGCGCGCGGCGAGTCGGCCTGCGACGGTACGGTTTATCCGAAGATGGCTGCACCGGGTGTGAACATTAATGCGGCCGATTTGTCGTTCGGCGGACTGCCGCAGTATGCGGTCGTTTCCGGCACTTCCTACGCTGCGCCTCATGCGGCGGGAACGATGGCGCTGCTACTCAACGCCTTTCCGGTCGCCAGCGTCGCCGACCTCGAATCCGCGCTGACGCAAAGCGCGCAGGACCTGGGCGTGCACGGGGCCGACAACAGCTATGGCTATGGCCTGATAAACGCGCTGGCTGCTTACGATAATCTGCATGCCAGACTGGGTGATCCACCCACGATCACCTCGATGCCGACGCTGACGGCGACGCAGGGACTGGCCTATGCCTACAAGGTGACGGCGAGCGATCCGGACGGCGGGCCGCTGGGCTTCACGCTGGACAAGGTGCCCGCGGGCATGACCATCAAGACCACGTCCAGTTATGTCGCCTGGATCGGCTGGCGGCCGAACAGCGCTCAAGTGGGGACGCATGATGTGACCGTGCGGGCGACCGACCCGGTCGGTTTTTCCACCACCCAGTCGTACAGCATCACCGTGTCCAACGTGAACGATGCGCCGGTGGCGAGCAACGATGCCTACACCATGATCAAGGGTGGCACGCTGAATGTGGCGGCCCCCGGCGTTCTCGCCAACGACAGCGACCCTGATGCAGGCGACACGCTCACCGCCACGAACTACAGCGTACCGGCGACCGGCACCCTGATTGGCAATGCCGACGGCAGCTTCAGCTACACGCCGCCGGCCGCCTACAACGGCATGGTGAACTTCAGCTATGTGGCGCGGGATGCTGCAGGCGTGGCCAGCAAGGCCAAGGGTTACGTCGCGATTGCGGTCAGACTCAACCGAGCACCGGTGACGGTGGACGACACGGTCGCAACAGCCGCCAACACCGCACTGCTCATCGATGTACTGGGCAACGACAGCGATCCTGACACCGCCATCGATCCGACCAACCATATCGATCCGGCAACGGTGTTCATCCCGCTCACCGGCAAACCCAACATGGGCGGCACGGTGGTCGTCAACGCGGACGGCTCTATCAACTATGCGCCCAAGCTCAACTTCACCGGCACCGAGACGTTCATGTACGCGGTCAAGGACACCAACAACCCGGCGGGTGCCTCGAAGGCGGCTTATGTGCGGGTTAACGTGCAATGAAGGAATGGGGTGCAGTGAGGAAGGCAGACGGTGTAAGAGCAAACTGGTCGTTCGACGATGATGGAAACGAAAGAAACGGAGGCAGTCATGAAACAACAGGATACGGCACTGATTTTCGCAATACTGTTACTGAGCGGTGCGATGGCGAGCGGCGCGAGGCTGGCTTATGCGGAAACGGAACATCACCATCACCACCATGCCATGGCCGACAGCTACCAGCGCTCGTCCGCGTCGTACAGCATTCCCGATGTCAGGCTGGTGGACGCGGACGGGGCGAAAGTCGCGTTGCGTGACGGGCTGGGCGGCGACGAGCCGGTCATGCTGAATTTCATTTTCACCAGCTGTACCGCGATCTGTCCGGTGATGAGCGCCACCTTCCAGCAGGTGCAGGAAAAGCTGGGCGATGAGCGTGGCAAGGTGCGCATGGTGTCTATCTCCATCGATCCGGAAAACGATACGCCGGCAAGGCTCAAGGATTACGCAGCCAGGTTCCAGGCGGGCGCGCAATGGCGCATGCTGACCGGCAGCGTCGAGGACAGCATCGCGGTGCAGCGCGCCTTCGACGCATATCGCGGCGGCAAGATGAATCATGCGCCGGTGACTTTCCTGCGGGCGGCTGGCCCCGATCAACCCTGGGTGCGTCTCGACGGGCTGGCCAGCGCATCCGACATCATCGAGGAGTACCGCAAGCTTGCCGCGCATTAAACTATTCCCGACGCTGGCCGCGTTCCTTGCCACTCTGCTACTGCTGGCCGCCTATTCCGTGCATGCCGCCACGCCGGCTGAGTCGGGCAAACGCATTTATCGCGAAGGCCTGCTGCCTTCGGGCGAACCGTTGCGCGGCAAGGTCAGCAACGGCGTGGTGCTGAGCGGCGGCGCGGCCGCCTGCGCCACCTGCCATCGGCGCAGCGGGCTGGGCGGCGGAGAGGGGCGGAATGCGGTGCGTCCGATTGCGGGCAGGTTGCTGTTCGACTCTCCACAAGACAAACCCGCACCGGGTCTCTTCTCGCCTTATGTCGCCGCAGAAGACCGGCCCGCATATACCCACGCCACACTGCTCCGCGCGCTGCGCGAGGGTGTGACTCCGGCCGGGCGCACGCTGGATGCGCTGATGCCGCGCTACGCGCTGAGCGGCAAAGAGGTCGCGCAGCTTGCCGCCTACCTGAAGCAGCTTTCGCCCCTGAGTGTTCCGGGTGTGACCGCCAGCGATATTCACTTCGCCACCGTTGTCGCGCCGGATGTTCCGCCTGCGCAGGAAGAGGCGATGCTCGCCGTGCTGCGGGCCTTCTTCGGCGACAAGAATGGCGGCACTCGCCAGGAGCGGCGGCGCAGAGAGGTCGGCCGCAACGTGGTCGGCAGCGAACAGATGTATCGCGGTTACCGCAACTGGCAACTGCACGTGTGGCGACTGGATGGCGCACCGGAAAGCTGGCCTGCACAGCTTGAGAGGCATTACCGGCAGCAGCCGGTGTTCGCGTTGCTGAGCGGGATAGGCGCGGGCGATTGGCAGCCGATGCACGAGTTCTGCGAACGCAACGAAATTCCCTGTCTGTTTCCCAATGCCGATTTTCCGCCGGACGATGCGGAGGGCTATTCCTCTTTCTATTTTTCGCGCGGACTCGCGCTGGAGGCCGAGGTGCTGGCGAAGCATCTGTACGACGAGGAGCAGGACGGCGCCATCGTGCAGGTGTATCGCGACGATGCCGGCGGCCGCGCGTCTGCGCAGGCATTGCGCGCGGCGATGCTGCGCAACGGTTTCGACACCCTCGTCGATCATCAGCTGGACGGCGATCGGCCTGTGCCGGAGGCATCATGGATACAGTTGATTAACGATGAGCGTCCGAACACTCTGATCCTGTGGCTAGACGATGCCGACATCGCGGAATTCCCCGTTGGACTGGAAGCTCCGCCCTGGCTGAACGGGCTCTATGTGTCGGGCAGCCTGGTTTCGCAGACAGGAGGTTCCCGGTTGGCAGAAGGCTGGCGGGACAAGATACGCATCGTGTATCCGTTCGAACTGAAGGAGCATATGGCGCAGCGCCTGTTGCGCATGGAAGCCTGGCTGCGCGTCCGCAACATTGCGCCGGCGGACACGCGCATCCAGGCCAATGCCTTTTTCGCGGCGACCATCGCCGGCGATGCGCTGGCGCACATGGACGAGAATTTTTCGCGGGATTACTTCATCGAGCGCGTCGAACACATGACGGAGCAATCGCTGTTTCCCTCCGTCTATCCGCGCCTGAGCCTGGGACCGGGACAGCGCTTCGCATCCAGGGGCGGCTATGTGACCGGATACACGCAGGACAGCGGGCAGAGGATCGTGCCGCTGAGCGACTGGATCGTGCCCTAGGGGCCGAGTGTTGAGTGCTAAGTACTGAGTGCTGAGGAAAAGCGGGGTGGCGGGTTTACTCAGCACTCAGTACTCAGCACTCAATCCTCTTTTCAAATACCTTGCCCGATATGGGCGAGCGTTGAGCCGGACCCGTTTATCGGGCTTTTATAAACTGTAGAACAGGAGAACCACCATGAAGAAACTGACATTGTTGTTGGGCGGCAGCCTTCTCGCAGCCGCTTTCGCCATGCCCGTCCATGCCGACGAATACGGCAAGCCGGGGCCGGGCATGATGAAGGGCGAGGGCAGGATGGGCATGATGAAGGGCGAATGCATGATGGATATGCAGGGCATGCGCGGCGATTGTCCGATGATGGGCGCTCACGTCATGACCGGTATGATCGACAAGGTCGATCACGCCAAGGGCACGCTGATGCTGAAACACAGCGCGGCGGACATGATGCTGCATTTCCCGCCCGATGCGATCAAGGACCTGAAAAACGGCGACACCATCACGGTCAAGCTGGGGTTTACCAAGAGCATGCCGACCAAGTAGCGCGGTGCGATGCCGCGACGAATGTGCAAGGGCCGGCCGGTGGTCGGCCCTTGCCTTTGCATGTACTTTAATTCTGCGACCGAAAATCGGGTAGCATTCGGCAACTCCCCGCAGGGAGGAAGGCGGGGGCTGGCGTCGAGAGCATGCCCCGGACGGTATTGTGTCGATCCCTTCGGGGCAAGAGGTCGCAGCCATGACAATGTTTGCCGCGGGAAGCCGGATTTTTTCCGCTAGGAATATCAAGCCTTTTCTGCCATTGCTGGTGTATGCCGCACTCGCCTTGCTCATCGCGGCAGTCTATCTATCCTCCTTCCGCCAGATCGAGACGCTGATCCAGGATGAGAAGCTGCGCGACCTCGGCGGGATTGCCGACATAAAGGCCGCCCAGATCGCCGAATGGCGGGACAACTACAGGCGCGAGGGCGAGGCTCATACACGCAATTCGCTGCTGGCCGCCGAGTTCGGGCTATGGCTGCGGGAGGGCGCCCCATCCAATGAACGCAAGCAGCGGCTGCGCCGGGTGCTGGCAGAGTTGCAGCATGGGGAGGGTTACGCGAACCTCGTGCTGCTGGATCGCCGGGGCGTTGCGCGGCTGTCGCTGGTCGACGGTTTCGCTCTGGCCGCGGAAGACGCGCAACCGGTAAAGCAGGCGGTGGATAGCGGGGAGGCCGTGTTCACGGATTTTCACTACGACAGCCAAGGGGAGCACGGGATACGCATCGACCTGATGGCCCCCCTCACCGTTGCCGGCGAGGGAGTCGTCGGCGTCATGGCGCTGCAGATCGATCCTTACACCCACCTTTATCCGCTGATCCGCTCTTGGCCGACGCGGAGCGAAAGCGCGGAGACTTTGCTGGTGCGCCGGGACGGAAACGACGTGCTGTTCCTCAACGATCTGCGCCATCAGGCGGCGACAGCGCTCAACCTGCGCATACCGATGGCCGATGCCGATTTGCCGGCGGCGATGGGGGTGCGCGGACTGTCGAGCGCGGCGGAGGGCGTCGATTACCGCGGCGTCCCGGTCGTTGCCGAGATGCGTCCGGTGGCGGGCACGCCCTGGTTTGTGGTGAGCAAGATCGACCGGGATGAAATGTTTGCCCCGGTCGATCAACTCAAACAATGGTCGGCCAGTCTGGGGGCGACCTTGATCGTGGTCGGCGGCCTGCTGGTGTTGGCCTGGCTGCGGCGCTATCAGACGCGCTTCAGCAACTTGCAGGAGCAGCATGCCGCGGCGGTGGAGCGCGAAATGCTGATGAGGCATTTCGAGTATCTGACCAAATACGCCAACGACATCATCCTGGTGACCGACGAGGCGGGCAACCTCGTCGAGGCCAACGAACGAGCCCAGCAGGCTTACGGCTATCGGCGCGAAGAACTGTTGCATATGCCTGTCCTCGGTCTGTGCGAGTCCAGGGATGTCCTCACCTTCAAGGAGCAGGTCGAGAAATTCAATGAGTTGGGTGAATCCCGCTTCGAGACCTTGAACCGGCGCAAGGATGGATCGCTGTTTCCAGTGGAGGTCAGCGTCCGCGCCATCATGATGGAAGATGCCTTTTATTTCCAGTTCATCATCCGCGACATCGGCGAGCGCAGGCAGGTGGAGGACGCATTGCGCAGGAGTGAAGCCCTGCTGAGAAAATCGCAGCAGATGGCGCATATCGGCAGCTGGGAGCTGGATCTGAAAAACAACGTTCTCTACTGGTCAGACGAGAATTACCGCATTTTCGAGGTCGATCAAAGCCGTTTCGGCGCATCCTACGAAGCCTTCCTCAATGCCGTGCATCCGGACGACCGGGACAGGGTGAGCCGGGCCTATACCGATTCGGTGAGCAACAAGAAGCCATACAACATCATTCACCGTCTGCAGTTTCCGGACATGCGGGTCAAGTTCGTCCAGGAGTGGTGCGAGACTCATTACGACGAATCCGGCCAGCCACTGCGCTCGATCGGGACGACCCAGGATGTCACCGTGCAGCAGATGTTCCAGCAGGCATTGCGCAAGTCGGCGCAACGGATCGAGGATCTGTATAACAGCGCTCCGTGCGGCTATCACTCGCTGGACAAGGGCGGCGTCATCGTCCAGATCAACGATACCGAACTGCAGTGGCTGGGCTATACGCGGGACGAAGTGGTCGGCAAGATAAACTTTGCGGATTTGCTTGCGCCCGGCTGCCGGCAGTTGTTCTACGACAACTATCCCGGATTCAAGCAAAGGGGGTTTGTCTGCGACCTGGAATACGAACTGGTCCGCAAGGACGGTACGAGTTTGTTTGTGGTGCTGAACGCGACGGCGGCCTATGACGACGACGGGGAATACCTGATGAGCCGTTCGACGCTGTTCGACATTACCGTACGCAAGCAGGCGGAAGACGAGTTGCGCTTCCACAGCACCATTCTTTCCCAGATGGAGGAGGGGGTTGTCCTGGTGCGCGCCGACACCGGCACGGTAGTTTATGTCAACCCGAAATTCGAGCAGATATTCGGTTACGCCGCCGGCGAGATGGAGGGGCTGCATGCCAGCCAGCTCAATGCGCCGACGGCGAAGAGTCCTGAAGAAGTGGCGCGAGAGATCATGACGGCGCTGCGAGAACAAGGGTGTTGGGAGGGCGAAATCAACAACATCAAGAAGGACGGCAGCGCCTTCTGGTGCCATGCGGCCATTTCGACATTCGAACACCATCATTACGGCAAGATATGGCTGTCCACCCACGAGGACATCACCGCGCGCAAGCTGGCGGAGGAAGAGCTCAACGAAAGCGAGAAGCGCTTCCGCTTCCTTGCCGAAAACGCCACCGACATGCTCTATCGCATGTCTCTTCCGGATGGGCGTTACGAGTACGTGAGCCCGGCGTCGCTGGCCATGTTCGGCTACACGCCGGAAGAATTCTATGCCTCGCCCGCGCTGATTCGCGCCGTCATCCACCCCGCCTGGCACGGGTATTTCGAGGAAAAGTGGGCGAAGCTGATCGCGGGGGAGATGCCGCCGACCTACGAGTACCAGGTCGTCCACAAGTGCGGCGACACCCGCTGGATGAACCAGCGCAACACCCTGATTCTGGACGGCAGCGGCAAACCGGTGGCGATCCAGGCGATCGTCACCGACATCACCGAGCGCAAGCTGGCGGAGGCGATGCTGGCGGAAAGCGAGGAACGCTTTCGCATCATGGCGGATGGCGCGCCGATCATGATCTGGATGTCGGATATGCAAGAGCAGGAATGCTGTCATGGCTGCAATTATTTCAATCAAGGATGGTACGCGTTTACCGGTTTGCCTCTCCAGCGGGTGCAGAGTTGCGAATGGCACACCCTGATTCACCCGGATGACAAGGCGCGTTGTCTCGATGCTTATCGGGATGCTTTCCAGAGTCTCCAGCCATTCAGCCTTGAATATCGATTGCGCCGCCACGATGGGGAATACCGCTGGGTGCGGGACTCCGGCGTGCCGCGCTTCGGCGCAGAAAGAATATTTCTCGGCTTTATCGGCACCTGTCTGGACGTGACCGACCACAAGCTGTTCGACGAGATGCGCGCCGAGATGGAACATGCCGGCCGGTTGCAGATTGCCGGCGAGATGACCTCCGGTCTTGCGCATGAGCTGAGCCAGCCGTTGTCCGCCGCGAACAATTATCTGAGCGCCGGCTTGCTTCATATGGCGGAAAGCGATTGGGACAAGAACCGGTTGCTGAAGGTGGTTAGCCTTGCCCATGCCCAGACCGAAAGGGCGGGCGCGATTATCAACCATCTCAAGGATATGGTGCGCAAGCAGCGGCAGGAACGCGTCATGCTGGACGTCAATACGCTGATCCGCGATACCGTCCATTTCATGGAATATGAGATTCGTCAGCACGCCGTCTCGGTCGTCATGGACTTTTATACATTGCCGTCGGCGCTGGCGAGCAAGGTCGAAATCGAGCAGGTGCTGGTCAATCTCATCAAGAATGCAGTCGATTCGATGGCATCAACGCCGCGACGGGTGTTGCGCATCACCACCCGCATGATCGATTCCGGCTTTATCCTGGTGTCGGTCAGCGATACCGGAAAGGGCATTGTTCCGGACGATCTGGACAAGGTATTCAATCCCTTCCAGAGTTCGAAACAAGAGGGTCTGGGGCTGGGGTTGCCCATCTGCCGTTCTCTGGTCGAAAATCATGGCGGAAAAATATGGGCGGAACAGTATGACGATGAAGGCGCCAGGTTCAATTTCACACTTCCTGTCGGAGCAAGCGATGAATAAAAATATCGAGCATATGCATACCGGTCTGCCTCTGGTGTTTGTGGTCGACGACGACGAGGCCATGCGCCACTCCATCGTTTGCCTGCTGGAATCGGCGAATCTACCCTGCAGGATGTTCGGCGATGCGGGCGCTTTTCTGGAATTCTGCGATCCGCGGCAGTCGGGCTGCCTCCTGCTGGATATTCGCATGCCGGGCATGGGTGGCATGGAGTTGCTGGAGCGCCTCCAGACGGACGGGGTTTCGATGCCGGTCATCATCATTACCGGCCACGGAGATGTGCCCCTCGCCGTTCGGGCTTTGAAGTCGGGCGCATTCGATTTTGTGCAGAAGCCCTTCCACGCTCAGGATCTGCTGGATAAGGTGCATGCCGCGCTTAAACAGGTCCGGGAAACCCGCCATGAAAACCTGAAACAGGACAGTTTGCGCAGCCGTTTCGATGTCTTGACCGGACGCGAGCGGGAAATCATGGAATTTGTGGTGTCCGGCGGCACGAGCAAGGTCATTGCAATCAAGCTCGGCATTAGTCCCAAAACGGTGGATATACACCGGTCCAATATCATGAAGAAGCTCAATGTCCAGACCATTGCGGAGCTGGTGCAAAGTCGGCTGGCGCTACGCGACGACTATTGAGGTTTCCATAATTGGCGAGGGTACGCGGAACCTGGACCCCGTCATTCCGGCGTAGGCCGGAATCCAGTTCATCATATAAGGCCGCGTAGCGGACAAAGCCGTGTTTCATTTGTTGTCCCACTGCGTGGGGCGCGGTCAATCGTCTGGATTCCGGCCTTCGCCGGAATGACTGCTGTTAAATGTATTGATTCGCCTTGCATGAAATTTCGTGCTTTCCGATAGCAGCCTCAGCCGAGGATGAGACGCGGATTTCACGGATTCCTAGGTAGTCGCGCTTATTGTAAACCCCCTTGATTTCCCACAGGATGTACCACGTTCACGGTATCGCATGTGCGGTACCCGGCAAGTGCGCCGAGGCTTGAATCTCGCCCTTGTTCACGGGGTTAATTCGCGGATGGCAAGGTATGGAGGAGGGAATACTATGTACCAGGAATCGATGAAACAGTTGAAGCGGCCTGTCGGAACGGGAGTGCGGGATCGTGTCAGTCGGAGATCGGGCAGATTCGGCAAGTATGCTTCCGAGGGGGAGTCGGCCAATGGGGACTGGAGCGAATCCCGGGGCACATTGCAGTCGCTTGCAAACCAGATGCTCTCGGTTCAGGAAAACGAGCGGAAGCGGATCGCCACGGACCTGCATGACGGGATCGGACAGTCGCTGACCATGATCAAGCTGTCCTTGACGGAGGTGGTGAGGCAGCTTGCTTCCGGCGCAATCAACGAGGCGTCCGAATCGTTGCAGCAATTGAAGCATCGTGTTCATGGGGCGCTGGAAGAGGTGCGCCATGTTGCCATGGACCTGCGCCCGCCGATGCTGGATGACCTCGGGTTGCTCCCAACTCTGTCATGGTTTTTTCGGGAGCTCGATGCCGCCTTCCCCGGCATGAAGGCGGAACGGGATTTCAGTATTCATGAGGGACGCATTCCCGATGCGCTCAAGATTACGATCTTCCGCATCCTTCAGGAGGCAACCAGCAATATCGTCAAATACGCCCATGCCGACCTGATGCGGGTGACGCTCAAGCAGGTCGGCAATGTTCTGTACTTCTCGATTGAAGACAATGGCGATGGCTTCGATCCGACGGAGGTCGCTATCCGCAGCGGATCGGACAGGGGGTTGGGGCTTTTGAGCATGAAGGAACGCGCCATCCTCTCCGGCGGAGCCTATGCGATGGACTCCGTGATCGGGCAAGGAACGCAGATTCGCGTGTCCTGGCAACTCACAGCATCGGAAGCAACATCGGAAGCATGGTGATTCGGAACGATGCTTGCGATCATGGCATCTCAGCCCTCAGTGGGCGGCGCTATCGGTAGATGCACTGGCGGTAGACGCACCGGCCCCTGTTTCAGAGGGGTGGCACAAGTAGCCGTTCCGCCCCGATTCCTTGATACGGTACATGGCGAGATCCGCATGGTGGAGCAGGCTCTCCGCATCTTCGCCATCGTTCGGGTAAATGGCGATTCCGATGCTGGCGGTGACGCACAGTTCATGTCCGTTAATGCTCAAAGGTTGGGCGCAACACTCCAGGAACTTCTGGGCGACATTGCGCGCCGCATCGGGATGGGGAATGTCGGGCAGGAGGACGGTGAACTCGTCGCCTGCCAGTCTCGCGAGGGTGTCTTCATTGCGCAGGCAGCTTTTCATGCGTTCCGTTACGCCGATCAGCAATTCGTCTCCGACCTGGTGTCCCAGCGTGTCGTTGATTTGCTTGAACTGATCGAGGTCGATAAACATCACCGCCAGCATGTGACTTTCCCGTCGCGCATGGGAAATGGACATGTTCAGCCTATCCAGAAACAGCCGCCGGTTGGGCAGCCCGGTGAGGCCGTCGTAGTAGGCCAGATAGTGCAAACGTTCGAGGATGTATTCCTGGGTATGGGCATCGGAAAAAACCCCCACATAATGGCTGATGTGCTGTTGGCTATCCTTGACGGCGCTGATGCTCAACCATTCGGGATAGATCTCGCCGTTTTTGTGCCGATTCCAGATTTCTCCCCGCCATTCTCCGACCTTGTTAATGGTGTCCCACATTTTTCGGTAGAAATTTTTGTCATGGTGGCCGGACTTGAGTATCGCGGGAGTACGGCCGATAGCCTCGGCGGCGCTGTAGCCGGTGGATTTTTCAAAGGCCGGATTGACCGAGCGGATGATTCTGCGCGCATCGGTGATCAGGATGCCTTCATCCGCGCTTTCAATGATGCGCGTGGTCAATCGGGTTGCCACGCTCAGCTGTCGCCGCATTTCGCTCAGCTTGAATTTCAGCGCATTGAATTCGAACTGCTGCGACGGCAATTCGAGTCGCAGTCGCGGCCCATTCATGCTCATTTCGTTCAGTTGATTCATGGCGCCCATCCTGTCGTTAACGAGTGTTCGTCGAGTGGTGATGACTTTAGCGTGGCCGATTGGCCGCACCAATCAGCAAATGACTTTGTTCTCGCGACGAGAACGCTGTAGTGCCAGCTACTTATCGTTTATTCCGGGGACGTATTGGCGAGCAATAAATACTGTATTCCCCCTATCAACAAATACAGTCCGCCGCCCAGAGAAAGTTTATGCAGTTCACTTTAAGGTGAGACCCGTAAGAAATCCTCTGGATGGAGCATGGCGCAAATGAAAAATAAAGATTCCATAACTGGTTTTACCTGTCGGCAGCCCAGAACAAGTACGGGATTTACGTTGCTCGAACTGCTGGTGGTCATGGTGATCATCGGCCTGCTTTCCGGCTATGTGGGGCCGAGATATTTCGCCCAGATCGGCAAGTCCGAGGTCAAGACGGCGAGTGCGCAGGCCGATGCGCTGGGCAAGGCGCTGGATCAGTTTCGCCTGGATACCGGTCACTACCCGAACATGGAGGACGGTCTGTCGGCGCTGGTCGCGCATCCCGCCAATGAGCCCCACTGGGACGGTCCCTACCTGAGCAAGGGGGTGCCGCTCGATCCGTGGGGCAACCCTTATCTCTTCAAGTATCCGGGGGAGCACGGGGAATACGACCTCGTCTCGTACGGGAAGGATGGCAAACCCGGGGGCGAGGGCGCGGCGGCCGACATCACCAACTGGTAGGCGGGAGTGCAGTAGTCAAAACGGTAACCGGCTGCACAACGAATCAAAAGCGGGGTGTTTATGCAATACGAAATTAAGGTGTTGCGCGGTAATGCGGGGCTGATGTCGGTCATGCTGGAAGCGGCCGACGTTCACGATGCCGAGGCACAGGCGAATGCGCAAGGCTATACCGTCATTGCCGCCAAGGCCCGGCGGCAATGGTCGCCGTTGCGGCACTGGAAAAAGGCCGATTTCCCGCTGGTGCTATTCAGTCAGGAGCTGGTGGCTTTGCTGGACGCCGGCCTGTCTCTGGTCGAGGCGCTGGAGGCGTTGAACGAGAAAGAAGAGCGGATCGAGATCAAGAAGACCCTGACACAAATAATCTCGTCGCTGTACGAAGGACATAGCCTGTCATATGCAATGGAACAATCGCCCGGTGATTTCCCCGCACTCTATGTGGCGACTGTGCGCGCCAGCGAGAAAACCGGTTCCCTCTCTGAGGTGTTGTCGCGCTATATCGTTTACCAGACCCAGATGGATGGCATCCGGCGCAACGTGGTCACTTCCTCGATTTATCCGGTGATCCTGACGGTCGCGGGGGGGGCGGTGATGCTGTTCCTGATGGTGTTTGTCGTACCCCGCTTCAGTCGCATCTACGAAGACCTGGGGGGCGACCTGCCGCTGATGTCGCGGTTGCTGATGCAGTGGGGGACTTTTCTGGATGCGCATTGGCGGCTTTTTCTGGCGGCGGCGATAGCCCTGTTCGGCGGTCTGGTTTTCGCCGCCGCTCAGCCTTCATTCAGGCAGTGGGCCGGACAAAAACTGTGGCAGTTGCCCGCGTTGGGCAAGCGCCTGCGCCTGTACCAGACGGCGCGATTTTATCGTTCGCTCGGAATGTTGTTGCAGGGAGGAATGCCGATCATGGCGGCGCTGCAGCTGGTGGGCGGGCTGCTGCAGGCAACGATGCGCGAACAGCTGGCGCTGGCCGCGACCCACATCCATGAGGGAGGTTCAATCTCCCAGGCGATGGACAAGTACGGGCTGGCTACGCCTCTGGCGTCGCGGTTGCTGCGGGTGGGGGAGCGCACCGGTCGGATGGGCGAGATGATGGAGCGCATCGCGGCCTTTTACGAGGATGAGACGGCGCGCTGGGTCGAGCGCTTCATCAAGACGTTCGAGCCCTTGCTGATGGCGTTTGTCGGGCTGATTATCGGCATCGTCGTGGTGCTGATGTACTTTCCGATTTTCGAACTGGCGGGGAGCATCGAATGAACCAGATGGCCTTTTGCGATACACCCGCCGAGCCGATTTTTTCGTTGCAACAGGTGCGGGAGGCGCGCGTCACCGCCACGCAGAGCGGATGCAGCGTGGTCGATGTGCTGGAAGAGCAGGCCGGCCTGGATGCGGGAAGTTTTGTCCATGCGCTGGGCGATGCGCTCCACTATCCGGTGTTCGGCATGGACGAGTTGAACAGGCTGACCTCCGCATTCGATGCGCTGCCATTCGGCGAGGCGCTGGAACGGGGATGTATCGCCTTCCGTAGCGACGCAGGGCGGCTGCTCATCGTCATGGGCGACCCGTTCAATGTCGGCCTCCAGATATGGGCCGAGCAGCGTTTTTCCGCAGCGTTCGACTGGGGGCTGGCCCATGGCAGGGACATCGCCGCGTATCTGGCGCATTACGAGGAATCGCTGCATGCGATGGACAGCCTGCAGACCGTTACAGGAAAGATGGCAACGTTTGACGAGGGCGTGGAGGAATTGTCGTTCAAAACCATCAGCGAAGATGTCAGCCCGGTGGTCAAGCTGGTGCACTCGACGGTGTACGACGCGCTGAAGGCGGAAGCCAGCGACATTCATCTGGAGACTTCCGCGTCCGGACTCAACATCAAATATCGCATCGACGGGGTGCTGACCGCGGTCGGTTCGGTGGCCGGGGCGGATATGGCCGAACAGGTGATCTCCCGCATCAAGGTCATCTCCGATCTGGATATAGCCGAACGGCGCGTCCCGCAGGATGGGCGTTTCAAGGTGTCGATGAACCGGCATGAGGTGGATTTGCGCGTGTCCATCATGCCTTGCATATTCGGGGAGGATGCTGTGCTGCGCATCCTCGACAAGCAGACGCTGTCCGACCAGATCAAGGGGCTGCGCCTCGATTATCTTGGCTTCGACCAAGCGTCCATAGCCACGCTGCGCCGTCTCTCCAACGAACCCTACGGCATGGTGCTGGTCACCGGTCCGACCGGCAGCGGCAAGACGACGACGCTGTATGCCGCGATTTCGGAAATCAACAACGGCCAGGACAAGATCATCACCATCGAAGACCCGGTCGAGTACCAGCTGCCCGGCGTGTTGCAGATTCCCGTCAACGAAAAAAAGGGGCTCACTTTCGAGCGCGGCCTGCGTTCGATTCTGCGGCACGACCCGGACAAGATCATGGTCGGGGAAATCCGCGATCCGGAAACCGCGCAGATCGCCGTGCAATCTGCGCTGACCGGCCATCTGGTGTTCACCACCGTGCATGCCAACAACGTGTTCGACGTCATCGGTCGCTTCATGCATATGGGGGTCGATCCCTACAGCTTCGTCTCGGCCTTGAACGGCATTCTGGCCCAGCGTCTGGTGCGCGTTAACTGCACCCACTGCGTGGAGGAAGACCATCCGGACGAGGCGCTGCTCAGAGAATCCGGCGTCGGCCCGGAAGACGCCAAAACCGCGACATTTCGCGCGGGGCGCGGCTGCGGACAATGCCGCGGCACCGGATTCAAGGGGCGCAAGGCCATCGCGGAAATACTCTATCTGAACGACGAAATCCGTGAGCTCATCATCGCCAGGCAGCCTGTCCGCTTGGTTCGCGAAGCGGCCAGACGCAACGGCACCCGCTTGTTGCGCGAGGGGGCGGTGGAGCTTGCTTGCCGGGGCGAAACAACACTACAGGAGATCAACCGTGTCACTTTCGTTGCGTGATGAATTGCGGGTGGTGTTAAGTCCGGAGCAAGTGCTGCTGGTCCGCATCGGCAGGTCTTTCACTTACCGCGGGCTGAAGCACCGGGTGCTCGATAAGAGGTCGATTCCCTGCGCCGAGACGTCCGTCGGGGACTTTCCCTGGAGCGGGGCAGTCAGGATACTGGCGGCGGAATTGTCGGAACTGGCCGGCAGCACCGCATTTGCGACCGTCATCCTGTCCAACCGCTTCATGCAGTACGCGCTGGTTCCATGGAGCGGCGCGCTAAAGGATGAAGAGGAAGAGACGGCCTATGCCCGGCATTTCTTCAGGAAGTTGTATGGTTCTGCCGCCGAGTCGTGGGAGCTGCGGCTGAATCCGGAGCGGGCAGGGAGGCCGCAGCTTGCCAGCGCGGTGGATAGCAGGCTGACAGACGCCGTACGGATATCGTTCGATGGCGCGGGGATCAGGCTGCGTTCGATCCAGCCCAGCCTGATGGTGGCCTACAACAGCTGCCAAGCCAGACTGCAGAAAAGCAGCGCGTGGTTAGTGCTGTTCGAGGCGGGCAGCCTGTGTCTGGCCCTGCTGCAGCAAGGCAGGTTGGGCAGCGTGCGCACCTTGCGGGCCGGCAGCGACTGGCGAGATACGTTGCCGCAACTGCTGGAGCGCGAGGCTTACCTGACCGACGCGGATGCGACGACGGACGAAGTTCTGCTGTGGGCTCCCGAACATGACGAATCGGTCTCGCCGGAGAGTACGGGGTGGCCGAAGAGTACCGGCTGGAAGATACAGGCGTTGCAGCCGGCGATACGGCCCGGCTTGATGCCGGATTATGAACGGCGCTTTGCCGTGGCGATGAGCGGCTGAAGCCATGGCTACCCTATGGCTGGATTATCAGCGGCATCGTCCCACCCATTGGGCGGGGCCGCTATTGCTGGCACTGGTGCTGGCGGCCCTGGTCCTGACGGTCGCCTATTACCTTGAGCTGAACGACAAGGCGACCAGTTGGGAAGACAAGCTGGTGCGGATCGAGCGCGATCGCGGCGCGCGGGCGCCCGACAAGTCGGGCGCCCGCGATGTCGAGGCGCAGGCGCTGGAAGTGAAGCAGGCCAACGAGGTGTTGCGCCAGCTCTCCTTGCCTTGGGAGCTGTTGTTCCAGTCGGTGGAATCGGCCGCCGGCAATGAGGTCGCCTTGCTGGCGCTGGAGCCGGATATGCAAAAACGCGTGGTGAAAATCAGCGGCGAGGCCAGGAATTTTGTGGCGCTGCTTAACTACATCACGCAGCTGGACGCGCAGGAAGTGTTCGGCCCGGTCTATCTGCAAAGTCACCAGGTTCAGCAGCAGGACCCCAATCTGCCCGTCCGTTTCACCTTGCTTGCCGCCTTGCGGGGGAAATCATGAAACGCCTCGCGAATACATGGCTGGAAGCGGCATCGGTCCGATGCGCGCAACTGTGCGGCTTTTCGTCGACGGTGCCGTTGCTGGGGTGCCTGCATTGGTCATCCCGGCGCTTGCTGCGCACTCTGGGCAGGCCGGGCGTGCTGGCTATCGGCATTCTGGTCGTTTTCCCCCCGTTCTATTTTTCGGCAGTCGTTCCGGCGCAGGAGCGTCTGGAGGAGGCGCGCCGCAGTACCCTGTTGCTGCGCGAGCAAGCGCTGCACGCAGGCAAGTCGTCCGATCGCATTCGGCGCACACCGGGCGAGCAGCTCGTGGAGTTCTACCGGAGTTTTCCGGAAGAGCGTTATTCGCCGCAGTGGCTGGAGAAGCTGGCTGCATTGGCCGAAAAAAATGGGCTCAGCCTGAACGAGGGCGAATACAAGGCGACACGAGACAATGTGGGGCGGCTGATGCGATTGCACATGATGTTTCCGGTAAAGGGGGAATATCAACAGATACGCGGCTTCCTCACCGCGCTGCACGGGGAAATCCCCGGCATCGCATTGGAGAGCGTGCAGTTCACGCGCCAGAATGTCGCCGATGCGACCGTGGAGGCCCGGATCGGACTGGTGCTTTATCTGGAGCAGGCGTCATGAGTCTGTTCTCGCACAATGCCGTCAAGTGGGGCGTGCTGGGCATTGCGCTCACGGCCATTGTCGTGGGGGCTCCTCCCAAGGAGTCCGGCATGGCGAAGACGGCGCGTTCGACGGCGCTGCTGCAGAGCGATGTTGCATCCGCGCCGGCGCGCGCCAAGCCGAAGTCGCAGGAAGCGGCGAGTGTGGAGCTGGAGCGCCTGGCCCGGCAGCAGGCCGAACCGGAGGTCTCGGCAGATGCCGGCCACGTTTTCGCCGCCACCTCATGGTATGTGCCGCCGCCGCCGCCCCCGCCTCCGCCGCCTGCACCACCTCCGGTGCCGACCGCGCCGCCCATGCCGTTTACCTATATCGGTCGTTATGAAGATGCGCCGACGCGGCTGACCATACTGATCAAGGGCGAGCGGATGTATACCGTCGCCGAAGGGGACGTCATCGATGATACCTACCGCGTCGAGCGTGTCGCGCCAGGCGTGGTGGAGTTGACCTATCTGCCGCTGAACATCAAACAAACCCTCAGCACCGGCGAGGCGCTATGAAAAACATGACACATTTTTTCCATATTCAGGGGGCGCGAATCATGCATGGATATAGTCTTGAATTCCGGCGTGCTGCCGCGCTGCTCCTGCTGGTCGCGGCAACCGTGGCGGGTTGCGCCGGACAGAGGCTGCACCGGGAAGGGATGGAGCTGATGGAGCAAGGGCATGCGGAAGAGGGGTTGGTGAAGCTGGAGCAAGCTAGCAAGGCCGCTCCGGACAACTTGTCTTATCGCACCGCATGGTTGCGCAACCGCGAGCGGACGGCCAATCGTCTGGCGGCGGCGGCTAACGGCGAACGCGCAGCCGGGCGTCTGGATGCGGCCCAGGGAATTTACGAACACATACTCAAACTCGATCCGGACAACGACAGGGCCAGGCTGGGGCTTGAAGAACTGGCAGCGGACAGACGCCACGCAGCGATGATCGAAGCGGCGCGCAATCTGCTCCAGAATGGCGACCCGGACGCTGCTCGGGCCGCGCTGAAACCGATATTTCTCGAAAATCCCAAACATGGGCAGGCCATTCTGTTGCAGCGTCAGATCGACGAGCAGGCGGCCAAGGTGCTGATGGCGGAGCCATCCCTCAGGACGACGTTCAAAAAGCCGGTCACTCTGCAATTTCGCGATGCCAACGTGAAGCTGGTGTTCGAGGCGCTGTCGCGCACCAGCGGCATCAACGTGCTGCTGGACAAGGACGTCAAGCCGGATATCAAGACGTCGATTTTCGTCAAGGATGTTTCGGTGGAGGATGCGATCGACCTGATCCTGCTGCAGAGCCAGCTGGAAAGGAAAATCATCAGCGACAACACCGTGTTCATCTATCCGAACACGCCGGCCAAGTTGAAGGATTACCAGGACCTCAAGATCAGGAGTTTTCATCTGACCAATGCAGATCCGAAACAGATGCTGACCATGATCAAGACGCTGCTGAAAACCAAGGACATCTTCGTACACGAGAAGACCAATTCGCTGGTGATGCGGGACACGCCCGAGGCGCTCCGTCTTGCCGAGAAAATGGTCGCAGATCAGGATATCGCCGATCCTGAAGTCATGCTGGAAGTGGAGGTGCTTGAAATCAGCCGCTCGCGCCTGTCCGAGATCGGCATCAAGTATCCCAGCCAGCTTACGTTCACGGCACAGGGCGCGGCGGCAGGCGCAGATGCGCTGACGGTCAACGAATTGCGGAGTCTCAACGGCGGCAACATCGTCACCAGCCCGGCGTTGAGCGCCACGCTCAATCTGCTGCTGCAGGACGGCGATACCAATCTGCTGGCCAGCCCGCGCATCCGGGCGCGCAACCGCGAGAAGGCCAAGATCATGATCGGCGATCGCGTGCCGGTAATCACCAATGCGGTGACGCCGGTGACGACCGGCACGCCGGTGATCACCGGCAATGTCCAGTATCTGGATGTCGGCCTGAAGCTGGAAGTCGAGCCGGAGGTGCACATGGACAACGAGGTTTCCATCAAGGTCAGCATGGAAGTCAGCTCCATCGTCAAGGAGGTGCTGAATGCCGTGTCGGGGACGCTGGCTTACCAGGTCGGCACGCGCAACACCTCGACAGTCTTGCGTCTCAAGGACGGCGAAACGCAGATCCTTGCCGGCCTGATCAACGACGAGGACAGGAACACCGCAAGCAAGGTGCCGGGGATAGGAGATCTGCCGCTTATCGGACGCCTGTTTGCCAGCCACAGGGATAACGGCAGCAAGACGGAAATCGTTCTTTCCATCACGCCGCGGGTCGTGGGCAATCATCGCTATCCGGATGCAAGGGAGGTGGAATACTGGTCCGGCACCGAGTCCAGCTTGCGCAGCAATCAGCTGGTGTTGAAGCCGCTGGGCACCGTCGCGGTCAGCAGCACCTCGAACGCATCTCCCGCAACCCCGGCGGCGCGCACGCCGGTCGCCGCCGCGCCTGCTGCAACCCCGCCGCAGCCGTTTACATGGCTGGGGCCGAAACAGGCCAAGGTCGGCGACAGGATAGGGCTGATGCTCAATGCCAAGGCGCAGCAAGGCGTGAGCGGTCTCGGCTTGCTGGTGGGATTCGATCCGGCCGTGCTGAAGGCGGCCGATGTCACCGCAGGGGATTGGATGAGAACGGACAATTCGCCGTCGGGTTTTACCAAGACGATAGACCAGGCCAGCGGCCAGATCGTGGTCGACATGAAGGGGGTTGCGGCGGGCAACGACGGCAGCGCGGTCATATTGATGTTCGACGTGACTGCCGCCACGCCGCAGTCGCCGGTTACGGTCAGTCGCATCAATTTGTCCGGTGCGGGAGGCGAATCGCTGGCTTCCATGCCTCCCGCGCCACACTTTATCTCGGTCACGCAATGATGGAATCGAGCGTCAGAGGCTTCACTCTTATCGAGCTGGTCATCTCGGTGGCGATCGTCGCCTTGCTGGCGACGATCGCCTTGCCGATGGCCGAAGTGGCCGTGCAACGCAACAAGGAGCAGGAGTTGCGTCTGGCGTTGCGGGAAATTCGCGCCGGGCTGGATGCGTACAAGCAGGCGGTGAATGAGGGGCGCGTCGTTCATTCGGTGATCAGGTCGGGCTACCCCTCGTCGTTGAAAGTGCTGGTGGACGGCGAGCCAGATGCCAGCAGTCCAGACGGCAAGGGCAGGATTTATTTTCTGCGGCGCATCCCGCGCGATCCGATGTCCTCCGACCCGGACAAGCAGGATGAGGAAACCTGGGGCAAGCGCAGTTATGAAAGCGCGGCCGATGCGCCGCAAGAAGGCGAGGATGTGTTCGATGTGTATTCCCAGTCTTTCGGCATTGGGCTGAATGGCGTTCCTTACAGGAATTGGTGAGGAGGGACGGATGAACGCATATGCGAAAAAAGGATTTACCCTGATCGAACTGCTGGTGGTCATGGCGATCATCGCGACGTTGCTGACGATCTCGGTGCCGAGGTATTTCCACAGCGTGGAGAAATCCAAGGAGGCCGTGCTGCACCAGAATCTTGCATTGACGCGGGATGCGCTGGATAAATTTTATGGCGACAACAGCAGATACCCCGATAGCCTGGAGGATCTGGTCAGCAAAAAGTATTTGCGCAGCCTGCCTCTGGACCCCTTCACCGGCAATGCCACTGCGTGGCTGATTATTCCGCCGGACTCGCTGGAGAAGGGCGGTGTGTTCGACATTAGAAGCGGCGCGCCCGGAAATGCGCGGGATGGTTCCGCCTATAAGGATTGGTAATGCGTGCGCCCGGACAGAAAGGAAGAGGAATGTGGCGCCCGGTGCGAGGCAGGACAGGTGGTTTCACCTATATCGGGCTAGTGATCATGATCGCTATCATGGGCGTGATGCTGGCAGCGACCGGAGAGGTCTGGCACACGGCACAGCAGCGCGAGAAGGAGCGGGAGTTGTTGTTCGTCGGCGACCAGTTCCGGCAGGCTATCGACGAATATTTCGAGCATACCCCGGGGCAGGAGCAACGCTATCCGGTGAATCTGGAAGACTTGCTCAAGGACCAGCGATATCCGTCGACGCAGCGATATCTGCGCAAAATATACCGGGATCCGGTCAGCGGCAGTGAGAGCTGGGGATTGATCAAAGGGGCGAACGGGGAAATTTACGGCGTGCATAGCCTGTCCGAGGAAGAGCCGATAAAGAAAGGCAACTTCAGCATCGCCGACCAGAATTTTAAGGGCAAGACGAAATATGCGGATTGGGTGTTCATGCATGTTCCGGGGCAGCGTCGGGCAGGATCGGCGCAGAGGTAATGATGTATCACCAAGCAACGCAATGGAGGTTTAAATGTTCGAAAAAAAACGCGTACTGATAGTCGAAGACCACACCTTGCTGAGGGCGGGTCTCAGAGCATTATTGGCCCAGGACCCGGAGATCGAAATTGTCGGGGAGGCGAGCAACGGTCGCGACGCTGTCCAGATGATGGGCTCCTTGTCCCCGCATCTGGTGCTGACCGATTTGTCCATGCCCGGCATGAACGGGATCGAGGCCATTGTGGATATCAAGCGGCGTTTCCCGGCGACGCATGTGCTGGTGCTGACGGTGCACAAGACGGACGAGTATATCCACGAGAGTCTGCGGGCAGGCGCCGACGGCTATATCCTGAAAGACGCATCGCATGACGAGTTGCGCATTGCGATCCGTAGCGTGCTGAACGGCAAGACTTACCTGAGCCCGGATATTTCGGCCAAGGTTATCAACGGTTACCTCGGTACGGACAACGCGACCACTCCTTCCAGTCCCTGGGACACGCTGACCCACCGCGAGCGGGAAGTGCTGAAGCTGGTGGCCGAAGGGCATCCGAACAAGTTCATCGCCGATTATTTTTGCCTGAGCGTAAAGACGGTTGAAAAACACCGATCGAACCTGATGAAGAAGCTCAATCTGCACAATGCATCGACGCTCACCGCCTACGCGATAGAGAAGGGCTTGCTCGCCGCATAGCGGATTGAGGGTGGTTTGGTTCGACAGGCTAAACCTGTCGGCGGCAATTATTGGCCTTTCCATAATTCGTGACAACATGCGGTTTACCGTAGGTCGGGCTTCAGCCCGACATGTCGGGTTAAAACCCGACCTACAAGATGCGGATGTCCTGTCTTCAATTAGGGAAAGCTCAATAGTTCGCGCAGGCCCAAGACGAATGGAGCGTGACCCATCCCGTTTTTTTCATGCGGGTCGAGAATACTCCGCCCGACAATGACGTACGTTCTTTTATCTCGGCAAAACGGAGTTGCGGGCCGGAGCCGGGAGCGAACCGGGCAATGGTCGCTACCGCGGGCTGCATTGCCGGGGTGTCGCCGATGATCAGGTGGATCATGTCGTCGGCCTGATGCAGCACAAAGCGGATCTGGTCGGTGCTCGAATATTTCGCGATGTTTTTGAAGGCGGATTCGATAATGCGGTAAATGACAATTTTCAGTTGCGACGGAATCTTGTGTTCCTGCAATGAAATTTCCCGCTGGATGCGGATTTTCGGGTGCCGTTGCTCGAATTCCCTGCAGAACCAGTTGATGGTGGGCAGCAGGCCGAGATCGTCCAGGCTGGATGGGCGCAGCTCGGTCGCAATGGCGCGAACCTCATGAATGGCATTCTGCAGCACCGGAACGATGGCCTCCAGCGATTGTGTGTTGGCGCCGTAGGCTTTTGTCAGCTCCGTGTTCTCGACATTGATCTTGATCGCGCTCAATGTCTGTGCAAGCCCCTCATGCAGGTCGGTCGCTATTTTTTTCTTGCTGGATTCTTCGCTTCTCAACAAATTTTCGGACAGGATTTTCAGGCTTGCCGTCCTCTCCAGGATGGTTTTCTGCTGGGCCGTGATGATGTTTTTTGCATGCCGCACGACAAAAAACAATATCGCATATAGCAGTGCGAGGATGAGCTCGGCGCCCACCAGAATCGAGAACATCACCCTGTCGCTTTCCTCTATCAGGTGGCTCATGTCGGTATGGGTTTCGAACACGCCGAGAACGGTCGGTCCGCTGCGGATCGGGGTATAGGTTTGCATCAGGTTATCTGTTGCTGCCGTTCCTGCGAGGCGATCGAATGTGTCCATGAAAACCATGGAACCGGAAACCCGGCCGCCGAGGGCCGCCAGGAAACCCGGATTGCGGGCCTGAGGTGGGGCGGTCGGGGTCGTATGGGTCGAAAAAATCAACAGTCCGTTGCGGTTGTATATTTCAATTCTGCTCACCGTCGTGTCCTGCATCACTCTGCGTATGTGCGCCGCGAGTTCGGCAGGCAGTCCGTGCGAGCCGATTCCACGCTCGCCGGCGTCAGGCACGGACTCAAGGTAAGTCGCGAGTTCGGGTCCGACGAAATTCAGCGCAGTCTGTGCCACGGCGAGGTTGTTGGTTTTCGCCAGATGTTCGATCCAGTGCATGGTCACCTGCCGGTAAAACAAGGTCAGGAGCGCAGCCGTGAGGAAAATGATGATGAAGCTGGTCACCGAATAGAAACGCAGCAATTTGAACATGTCGATTCCGTTGTTTTCAGGTGGCGAGGTGGAATTACTTTGCAGCACATTGCATGAATTTCCAACCCCGGATTTACTGTGTTTACTGTATTGAGATGAAAAAAAATCCTGCTTAACCTGCGAAACGCAGCAACTGGAAGTAGTCTGTTCGTACAGGAGGGGGCATGAAGACATTGGGAAGCATCAAGATGTTGTTGGCGGTCGCCGCCGTTTTGCTGTCCGGACTCTGCTTGTTGCCTCCGGCGCTGGCAAACATCTATGCCTATACTGCAAGCGACGGCACGGTGAGTTTAAGCAATGTGCCCCCAGACGATCACTACGCAATCCTGATTCCCGCTCCGGTCGAACGTACTGTTGCAGCCGGCGATCCGCCTTCGTCTATTGCCCGGAAAGTCGATTACGACAAGGTCGTCGATGCGGTCGCCAGAACCTATGGTCTGGAGAGCGCATTGCTGCATGCCGTGATCTCTGTTGAGTCGCGTTACAGGCCGGACGCCGTTTCAAGAAAGGGGGCGGCGGGGCTGATGCAGCTCATGCCGAGCATTACTCGGCACTACGGAGTGAGCGACCCGTTCGATCCGGTGCAGAATCTGCACGGCGGCGCCAAGTACCTGCGCTACCTGCTGCAGGCGTACAACAACGATGTCAGTCTGGCGCTGGCGGCCTATAACGCAGGCGAGACTGCGGTTGCGAAATACGGCAACCGGATTCCGCCGTATCGCGAGACGGTTAAATACGTGCCGCGGGTGCTCGGGTTCTATCGGAAGTATCGGGCAGAGTCGCTCTAGGGAGTCGAGCGTCGGCCAGTCCGGCAACACCGATCTTTTGCGATTACAACGAGATGTCCAGACTGCTCAGGCGGCAATAACCATTTTCCTCGTTCGACAGTTTGAAGCCCCAGCCGGACAATATCGACCAGACCTCGGGGCCATATTTTGCGAGGTTCTCTGGATGTATCCATTGGTGTCCGTCCCGCTCTCTGCTGTCGGTGTAGCGGCATTGGTAGTTGCGGCAGAACGCCTTGAGCGCGTTGTCGGTTGCGCCGAGCTCCTGCGCGAAGCGGCCTTCCCAGCTGAGTTGCGGCGTGTCCTGATGGCGCAACGGTTTGGACTGGCGCGAGACGTCCAGGCCCTGGCTTACGCTGGTCACGCTGAGTGCGCCGATCTCGGCCCAGCCCTTGCTCAGGTAGAAGTGCGGAGTGCCGTGCTTCAGGTCGTAGAGGTAGGCCACATTGTTGTCGCGATTGAATTCGACCACATGATGATGCTCGAACTGCATGATGCAGGCATGGACATCGTGTCGTTCCTCGCTCAGTCTGGTGATCAGTCCTTTCGCCGCCCGGCGGAATTTGTAGGCTTCCATGTTGTCGGTGTCGAAGGCATCGCGGCCCAGCGCGAAGTACATGCCGGTCAGGTTTTCGCTGTAGAGCTTCCAGAAGTTGAGGCGCCGCGACAGCTTCTTGTCGTCGTTGCACAGCAGTGTGAAAAAACCCGACAGCAGGTGGCGTTTGAGCCAGTATGCCAGCATGTCGCGCGCTGCCGCGCCGCATTGCCATTGATGGCTGTTTTCCGGCAGCCACGGGTTGCCCCAGCGCGCGATGGCGAAGTCCCTGAGCGGGGAGCAGACCTTGCGGTTGTGGCATTGCGCGTAGCGATCCAGCAGGATGGACAGTCCGGCGTCGGCATATAGCCGATAGCTGTGTAGCAACAGCAGGAGGATGTCGAGATGGTCCTTGAACTCGGCATCGTTCATGTTCGCGGCCGTTTCTATCGGGGTCATGACCATGCGTCTGACCAGCCATGAATCTGTGCCGATTTCGAGGCGCTCGCGCAGTTCGTCGAATGCGGACCAGTCTCCATCGAACACCAGCTGCTCGTAGGGACGGCAAGGGTCCGCACCCAGCAGACTCGGGTGCCGGTTCAATGCGGCGATCCAGTCCGGCGTGAATCCGCGCGTCTGCAGAGACTCAAAATGTTTGCCCAGGAACTCCCTCAGTTTTTCCCAGTTGCTGCGCCCGGAGGGCGTGGCTTCCGGCGCATAGGGGTCGTAGGCGAAGTAGCAGCTCAGCAGGCCGCGATAGAGTTTGCGCAACGAGCCGGGGCGATTGCCGTACCTGCCCGCATAGAGCAGCAGCTGTTCGAACGGTTCGCGGTTGTCGATCAGGCGGTAGCCGCCGTCCAGTACCTGCGTGCAGCCGTAGCAGACCAGCCGTATCTGGCGTAAGCCCTTGAGGTAGTTGTTCTCGCGATAGGCGCCCAGCGCCTGTTCTATCGTGCCGGATGCCGAGCTCTCGACTTGCGCCGTGCCGCCTATCCATTCTTCCAGCTTGGCGCGCTCGTTGAGCATCTGCACCGCATCGCCGGGACGCAGCTTGGCCAGCACGATCCGGTTGAGGTTGGTCAGTTTTCGTTGCAGACGTTTCAGTACATCCATCCGTTTATATCCGGCAGATACCGAAGTTCCCGCGCGGGATTTCGTTCAGCGCGGGGCGCGTTTCGTCCAGTTGAAAGAATTCCATGCGCAGTTCGATGCGGCGGCTTTCTTCCAGCGAGGCCTTGGCGGAGTTGAACGAGTAGCCGCCCACCAGAAACAGGTCGCGCACTTGCTCTCGTTCCTCCGGACTCAGCGTGTGTTGCTGCGACGCAGCGGGGGAGAGCAGCACGCACAGCACGCGCTGGCTGCGCTGCAGGCTGAGGTTCAGGTTCAGCAGGTAGTCGCCGCGCTGGTCGGCAAAGCCTTCGGCGACGATGCGCTTGATCCACTTCTGGCCGAGTTGCTCGCGCGAGATGATCAGGATTTCGGAAACGAACTGGCTGAGATACTGCGCCTGTTCCACGGAAAGATTGGAGCTGCCGGTGTCGAAGCGGGCGCGGTCGCCGAAGTCGATCACGTTGCGGTTTCTGTCGATGGAGATGCCGGGATAGCGTTCGGCGGCCTGCTCGACCTTGTCCAGCAGTTCGTCGATCTCCTTTTCGCGTTGCGCCTTCGCTTGGTCGGTCGCCGAGACCTCGTTGGTCACCGCCAGCAGCGCGACGCTCATTACCAGCAGGAACATCACCATCAGCGCCGTCATCAGGTCGGCGAACGAGATCCAGAACGGCTTCTCGCCCTCGTCCTTGTTGCGGTTGGCCTGAACCAGATATTTGCTGAACATGGCGAACCCTTACAGGCTGGTGGCCGCATCCAGGGTGCTTTCCAGCTCCTGGATGCCTTCGCGCAGCAGCTTCACCGAGTCGGACAAGGCCTGATGGAATTCGCGGTTCGCTTCGCCGACCGCTTTGGTCATGCCTTCGCTGAAGGATTCGTGTGCGGTGCCGATCACCTCGGAGACCTTCGTCAGGTAGCTCTCGGCTTCTTTCTGCGCGCCGACCAGTTTTTCCGTTGCGGCTTCTATTCTGGCGATGACGTCGCCCGACATCGATGCGTCGCGACGAATTTGTTCGACCAGCAATTGCAGCGAGCCCACCATCGCGATCATCGAATCGCGCGCGGCGTTGTAGTCGGCCAGCATGCCGCTCAATCCCTTGGTGGCCGAAGACACCGAGCCTGCGGCCTGGGTCAGTTGCGTGGCCAGCGCGGAGGATTTGTCTAGCGTAGCGGTCACGCCCTGGCCGGCCTTGGCGAAATCCTTCGCCGCGAGGTAGAGCGTATCCGCGCCGTTGTTCAGCTTGGACATGGCGTCGCCGGTGGTGTTGCGCATCGCCACGACCGCCGCTTTCATTTCGCCGACGGCGCGGTTCATGCCATCGACCATGGCGGCAGCCTGTTCGCCGAACTTGCCGACGATGTTCTCGCTCTGCGCCGTCAGGCTCTGCTGTTGCTTCATGCTGACTTCGGTGGCCGAACGCACTTGAGTGCTCAGGCCGTCGATCACCTTGCTCATGCGTTCGGACAGTTCCGTCAGCGTGCTTTGTAGTTTTTCCTGCGCCTCGTTCTGCGATTGCGCGCCGATCTGGCGCATCTGTTCGACGAATTCGCCGAGTTGCTCGTTCATGATGCGCTGTCTGGATTCCGACGCGGCGATGGATTCCGCCAGTTGTTCGGCCATCGCCGAGGTGCTGCGCTGTCCTTCCGCGCCGACGTCGGCGGCCATGCGTTCCAGCGTCGCGACCGCGGATTGCAGCGCGTCTATCGTCTGCTGCTGCAGGCTGTTGATGCCGGTCATTTGGCCGCCGAACAGGTCTTTCATCTGGCGGCTGAAGTTTTCCAGCACGCTGGTCAGCATGGTTTGCACCGCAGACTCTTGGGAGTTGCTGGTGTTCTTCAGCGCATTGGCCATTTCCAGCAGCGGCGCTTTCATGGTTTCCTCGATGCTGGCCGCGATGCGGTCGCCCAGCGCCTGCGTGCCGGCGTTGGTCGCGGCGATCTGCCGCTCGGTCAGTTCGGTGAGTATCTGCTTGAGCTCACCCTTGAGCAGGCCGGCGGTCTGTGCGGAGGAGGTTTCCGATGCCCTGACCAGCCGCGCCAGATACTCTTCGCCCGCGCCGCTCACAAATAGTCCATCTAGCAGTTGCACCAGCGTCTCGACCTTCGCGTTCAGGCGGGTGATCGCCAGCTTCTCGACGAAGGTGATGGCCATCGCCAGCGTGATCGCCGCAGCGGAAACGAGGAAGGCCTCGGATACGCCGTTCAGCAACTGGCTCAGGCTGGCGCGGACGATCACTGGGTTGTCGGAAACCGCGAACGATTGCAGGCCGAGCAGCAGGCCGTAGAAGGTGCCGATGATGCCTATGCCGGTGAACAGTCCCGGCAGGTGTTTGAAGAAGTCGGTGCGCAGCGGGATGTCCACCAGGATGTCCGGACGGAACACCATGCCGGCGGGCACAGTGGAGCGGAAGCGCACCGCTGGCCCCGGCTCGTCGGTGTGCTGCTTGTGCAGCGTGTCCGCATATTCCTGCCACAGGTGTTCGAGGATGTCGGACTCGTGGAATATCTGGTCGAGAGAGCCGTCCGGCTTGCCGTTCAGTTCCTTGAGCTTGCTGTTTGTTCGGGCCAACTGCCGGGAGGCGATGAACGACGGTATCAGGAAGAAAAATACGAACGACAGAAACAGCAGGCCGAGCAGGCCAGCGAAAATGTAGATGTGCAAGGGCAGATTGATGAGTGTCGACATTGTTCTGGATGCTGTGCGGTATATTGTATACAGGCCCGCTAACCGGGAAATCGGCCGGAATTATGACGCAACTGCCGCCCGCCGGGGTGGGCATTTGCCGAGGTGGCATGCAGCCGGGGCGTGCCAGCCCTTATAATGTCGGCCTTGATTCATTTGGAACGACCAGCGTGAACGATATAACTCCAGCCGATGCCGCACGGGAAAGAACGGTGCTGTTCGCCGATGTGAGCGGCAGCACGCGTCTGTACGAGGTGTTGGGCGATGCGCGCGCATTCGCCGCGATCAATGGCTGCCTCGATATTTTGCGAAAACTGACGGCGGCGCACTCCGGGCGTGTGGTCAAGACCATAGGCGACGAGATCATGGCGGTCTTCCCCGATGCGGTGAACGCGGTGCAGGCCGCCTGCGAGATGCAGTTCGTCGTCAGTTCGCGCAAACCGGTCGATAACGAACGCGTGGCGATACGCATCGGCCTGCATCACGGCCAGGTGCTGGAGAGCGCAGACGATGTGTTCGGCGATACCGTCAATGTCGCCGCGCGCATGGCCGAGGTCGCCAAGGCGCAGCAGATCATCACCACCGGCTCGACGGTGTCGCTGCTGCCCCCCATTGTGCGCGCCAGCACCCGCACGCTCAGCATCCTGGCCATCAAGGGTAAGGCCGACGACATCGAGGTGCGCGAAGTGATCTGGCAGGAAAGCGAAGAAATGACCATGATGGTTGGCCACACGGTGGCGCCCCAGACCGTCGAACCGACGTTGACGCTGATCCATCAGGGCGAGACCTTCGTCGTCGATGCCGCGCATCCTTCGATCACGATAGGGCGCGACGAGCAGGCGGATATCGTGATCCAGGATCGCCGCGCATCGCGGATGCATGCCAGGATCGAGCGCCGCCGCGACAAATTCGTTTTCGTGGATATCAGCTCTAACGGGAGCTATGTGATCGTCAAGAACGAAACCGAGATTCAGTTGCGCCGGGAAGAGTTTGCGTTGCGGGAGAGCGGCAGCATCAGCCTCGGACACCCCTATATCAAAGATCCCACCGAGGTAATCGAGTTTTTCTGCCAGAACTGAGTTTTGCGCCGTCGATGAGCGGCAGGGGCGTTACGAGAAGAGCAGGATCAGCCCGCCCAGCAACAGCACGAACAGGATGCCGACAGCCGCGACGAGCATGCGGCGAGTTCGTTTGTGTGCCAGTGCAGCGCGCTCTTCGGCCTCTTTCCGGCGGCGTTCGGTGGATTCGATACGCAGCTTGGCTTCTTCCAGCTCCTTGTTGCGTATTTCCAGTTCGGCTTCGCGTTGACGCTTTTCTTCGGCTGCGGCGCTGATCTGCGTTTCCGCTGCTTCTTTCTTGGATTGCAGCTTCATTTTTGCCTGCTGCTTGCGCTGTACTTCCTCCTCAAGTTTTCGTTTGTTTTCCTTCAGCATCCTGCGTTCGGCCTCGACGACGGCTTCGCGTTGAGAGACGATTTCCACGAATTTGTGGGGATGCCTGGATAACGAGGCAGATAAACCCTGCACCCGTTGAGCCTGCACTTGCTGAGCCTGTCCCGTGGCTTCCTGTTCGCGCTTGGCGGTTTCGATGGCCTTGGCCTTTCCGGCCTCGTCCTTTATCTCCGCGATCTTGCGCGCCCAGCGTTCTTTTTCGGCAGCCTCCTGTTGGCGTCTGGCTTCGGCCTCAGCCTGCGCGCGGACTTCCGCCTGCGCTTTTTCGGCCGCGGCCTGTTGCTCCGCTTTTTTGCGGATGCGCGCTTCCTTTTCCGCCCGCAGCCGCGCCTCCTGCTGGAGCCGCGCTTGTGCAGCCGCTTCCGTCAGGGCGGCGATGCGTCGCCGCGCCAGTTCCGCAAATTCTCCGTCGGGGTAGTCTTGCAGATAACGCTGGAAGTCTGCCGGTTCGCGGCTGTTGGTGATGCGTTGCCATGCGTCGATGTCGTTTTTGCGTGCGACTTCCGGCAGTTTGACGGTGCCTTCGAGGCCGTATGCCGAATCGGCGACGGCCCCGGGTTTGTCGGCGCCGACTTCCCGTGATGCAGGCAATGTCTGGCCGGCCAGTTTAAGTGCGGTCATGAATTCGACCACGGTCTGGTAGCGGTCTTCCGGCTTTTTCGCCATCGCTTTCATCACCACTTCGTCCAGTTGCACCGGAACGTTGGGGTTGATGTGCGACGGCGGAGTCGGCTCCTGATTGATGACCTGGTGCATGACGGAGATCACGCCGCCGGTGAACGGGCGTAGCCCGGTCAGGAATTGGTACAGGATGACGCCGGTCGAGTAAATGTCCGCGCGCTGGTCCACCTCGACCCCCATGAACTGTTCCGGCGGCATGTAGGTCGGCGTGCCCATCACTGCGCCGACCTGGGTGAGCAACGACGAGTCTATTTTGGCGATGCCGAAGTCCGCGATCTTGATCTTGCCGTCGCGGGTAATCAGGATGTTGGCCGGCTTGATGTCGCGATGCACGACGCCGTGAGCGTGCGAGTAATCGAGCGCATCGAGAATCTGCATCACGATGCGGACGCCGTCGTCGAGGCTGAAGCTGTCCTCGCGGTCGAAGTATTCCTTCAGCTCCTTGCCGCGGATCAGCTCCATCACGATGAAAGCCATGTCGTCGTCTTCGCCGTATTCGTAGATGGCGACGATCTTGGGATGCGACAGGCGACCGGCGGCGCGGGCCTCGCGGCGGAAGCGGCTGAAGGCTTCTTCGGATTCGGACTTGTCAACCGACGACTTCAGGATGGTCTTGATGGCGACGGTGCGCTCGATCAGCGGATCAAAGGCCTCGTAGACGACCCCCATCGCGCCCCGGCCGAGTTCGCTCCGGATTTGATACTTGCCCAGCTTTTTCGGTTTTTCCATGGCGTTGTTGCTACAGTTTGCAAAGCATGGCGAGCCATTAGCTCCTGTTCTCGTCTACGCTTTTAGGGTGTCATTTTGCCACGGACGGAGGGCGATGAATCAATTTGCCGTATTTCAATGCGGCTCTTGCGCCCGCCGTGCACAAAAATTGGCCCAGCCCGGCAGCGTTGGGTAAAATGCTCCCCTTTCGCTGGAGGGATAGTCGTGGCGGGTAAATCGCAGAAAACACCGGGTTTCGAGGCGTCAATGGCCGAACTCGAACAGATTGTCGCCGATATGGAGGCGGGCAAGCTGTCGCTGGAGGATTCGCTCGCGGCCTACCAGCGCGGCGCGGAGTTGCTGGCGTTCTGCCGCACCCGGCTGGAGGATGCGCAGCAGCAGGTGCGCGTGCTCGAAGAGGGCGTGCTGAAAGATTTCGCCGCTGGCGGCGAGGCCGGGGCGAACTGACAATGCATATCGATTTTCAAGGCTGGGTCGCGGCCCGGCAATCCCGATTCGAAGACGTGCTGCGCGGGCTGTTGCCGCAGGCGGATGTCGCGCCGCAGCGTTTGCACGAGGCGATGCGCTACGCAGTGCTGGACGGCGGCAAGCGCGTGCGCCCGCTGCTGGCGTTCGCCGCAGGCGAGCTGGCCGGGGCGGAGGATGCGCGGGTCGAAGTCGCCGGCGCTGCGGTTGAGCTGATCCACGCCTATTCGCTGGTGCACGACGACATGCCCTGCATGGACGACGACGTGCTGCGCCGCGGCAAGCCGACCTGCCATGTGCAATACGACGAGGCAACCGCGCTGCTGGTCGGCGACGCCTTGCAGACGCTGGCGTTCCAGTTGCTCGCGGAACATCGTCTCGCCGACGACGCGGCGCGCCAGCTGGAGATGGTCAAGCTGCTCGCGGTCGCTTCCGGTTCGCGCGGCATGGCGGGCGGGCAGGCGATAGACCTGGACAGCGTCGGCAAGGCGCTGACGCTGCCCGAGCTTGAGAACATGCATATCCACAAGACCGGCGCGCTGATCCGCGCGGCGATCCTGCTGGGCGCCCATTGCGGAAACCATTTGAATGCGGAGCAGCTGGAAAAGCTGGACCGCTTCGGCAAGCTGATCGGCTTGGCCTTCCAGGTCGTGGACGATGTGCTCGACTGCGAGGCCGACACCGCGACGCTGGGCAAGACCGCCGGCAAGGATGCCGACAACGACAAACCCACCTACGTCAGCCTGCTCGGGCTGGAGGCGGCGCGCGACATGGCGCATCGCCTGCACCGCGAGGCGCTGGATGCGTTGAGCGGATTCGGCGAGGGGGCGTTGCGCCTGCGCGAACTGGCCGACTTCATCGTGTTGAGAAAGTTCTGATGCCTGCGCTGCTGAATTCCATAGCCTCCCCGGAAGACCTGCGCAAGCTGGATCGCGCACAACTGCCGCAACTGGCGGAAGAGTTGCGCGCCTTCCTGGTCGAGTCGGTCAGCAAGACCGGCGGGCACCTGTCGTCCAATCTCGGCACGGTGGAGCTGACCATCGCGCTGCATTACATCTTCGATACGCCGGACGATAAATTGGTGTGGGACGTCGGCCACCAGACCTACGCGCACAAGATACTGACCGGGCGGCGCGAGGCGATGAGCCGCTTGCGCATGGCGGGCGGCATCGCCGGATTTCCCAAGCGCGAGGAGAGTCCCTACGACACGTTCGGCACCGGACATTCGAGCACGTCGATCTCCGCCGCGCTGGGCATGGCGGTCGCGGCGCGGCTGGCCGGGAAAGACAACCGTTCCGTGGCGATCATCGGCGACGGCGCAATGACCGGCGGCATGGCGTTCGAGGCATTGAACAATGCGGGGGCGATAGACGCCAATCTGCTGGTGATCCTCAACGACAACGACATGTCGATCTCGCGCCCGGTCGGCGCGCTGAACAACTACCTCGCGAAGCTGATGTCGGGCCGTTTCTACGCGGCGATGCGACGCGGCAGCGAGAAGATGCTCAAGGGCATGCCGCCGGTGCTGGAATTCGCCAAGCGTACGGAAGAACACCTCAAGGGCATGGTCACGCCGGGCACGCTGTTCGAGGAATTCGGCTTCAACTACATCGGTCCCATCGACGGTCACGACATCGATGTGTTGCTCGACACGCTGAGCAACATCCGCCAGCTCGAAGGACCGCAGTTCCTGCATATCGTTACGCAGAAGGGCAAGGGTTACGCGCATGCCGAGGAGGATTGCACGCTGTACCACGGCGTCTCCAAGTTCGATCCGGTCAGCGGCATTGCGCCGCAGCAGGCCAGCAAGCCGACTTACACCGAAGTGTTCGGCGACTGGCTGTGCGACATGGCGGCGCAGGACGAGCGGCTGGTCGGCATCACGCCGGCGATGTGCGAAGGCTCGGGCATGGTCGAGTTTGCGGAAAAATTTCCGCAACGCTATTTCGATGTCGGCATCGCCGAGCAGCATGCGCTGACCTTTGCCGCGGGCTTGGCGTGTGACGGCTACAAGCCGGTGGTGGCGATTTACTCGACGTTCTTGCAGCGAGCCTACGATCAGTTGATCCACGACATCGCGATCCAGAATCTGCCGGTCGTGCTGGCGATAGACCGCGGCGGGCTGGTCGGCGCGGACGGCGCGACCCATGCGGGGAGCTTCGACCTGTCCTATCTGCGCTGCATCCCCAACATGACGGTGATGGCGCCGGCCGACGAGAACGAATGCCGTCAGATGCTGTACACCGCGTGCCGGCTGGATACGCCGAGCGCGGTGCGCTACCCGCGCGGACGCGGGCCGGGCGTCGCGGTCAAGCAAATGATGCAGGCCTTACCTGTCGGCAAGGCCGAACTGCGCCGCAGCGGCAAACGGGTCGCGATCCTCGCGTTCGGTTCCATGCTGGCACCCGCGCTGGCGGCGGGCGAACAACTGGATGCGACCGTCGCCAATATGCGCTTCGTCAAACCGCTGGATGCGGAACTGGTGCGGCAACTGGTGTGCGAACATGAACTGCTGGTCACGGTGGAAGAGAATGTCGTGCAGGGCGGTGCGGGCAGCGCTGTGGCCGAATGTCTGCAACAACACGGCCTCACGGTGCCGCTGCTGCAACTCGGCCTGCCGGACAGTTTCATCGAGCAGGGCGAGCACATGCAGATGCTGGCCGATTGCGGCCTGGACGCCGCAGGAATTGCTGCGGCGATCCGCGACAGGTTGGTCGAGTGAATTTGTCGGGATTGGTTATAATCCCACCACAAGGTATTTGAGAAAGGCTGTCATGAGTGCCCAGAAACATTCCATCCCGGACGTGCAAAGCTCGGCCGATATTCGCCATCTGGCGATCAACAAGGTCGGCATCAAGGGCATACGCCATCCGATCAAGGTGAAGGACAAGAGTGTCGGCGTGCAGCACACCGTCGCGACGTTCAACATGTACGTGCACCTGCCGCACAACTTCAAGGGTACGCACATGTCGCGCTTCGTTGAGATACTCAACGAACACGAGCGCGAGATTTCGGTGGAGTCGTTCGAGGCCATCCTGCGCGACATGGTGGTCAGGCTGGAGGCGCAGTCCGGCTACATCGAGATGAACTTTCCGTATTTCGTCAACAAGACCGCGCCGGTATCCGGCGTGCAGAGTCTGCTGGACTACGATGTGACCTTTATCGGCGAGGTGGTCGAGGGGCGCGCCAGTGTCACGATGAAAGTGGTTGTGCCGGTCACCAGTCTGTGTCCCTGTTCGAAGAAGATATCCGACCGCGGTGCGCACAACCAACGTTCGCATGTGACGCTGACGCTGCGCACCAACCAGTTCGTCTGGATCGAGGAGGTGATCCGCATCGCCGAAGAGCAGGCGTCCTGCGAACTGTTCGGCCTGCTGAAACGCCCCGACGAGAAATTCGTCACCGAGCGCGCCTACGACAACCCTAAGTTCGTCGAGGATATGGTGCGCGACGTCGCCGCTGCGCTGAATGCGGACAAGCGCATCGATGCCTATATCGTCGAGTCGGAGAACTTCGAGTCGATCCATAACCATTCGGCCTATGCGCTGATTGAGCGCGACAAAACCTTGTAGGGGCGCGATTCATCGCGCCCATGCGTGTGTGCAAAAAAACAGGGCGCGATGAATCGCGCCCCTACGAGACATGAACCCCATCGCTATCTTCCGCCACGCTCCAACCGAAGGTCCCGGCTATCTCGCCGAATTCCTCGATTCGCGCCGCATCCCTTGGCAGCTGATAGCTATCGATGCGGGCGATGCCGTCCCGCATTCCGCGGAAGCGTTTTCGGGATTGGTATTCATGGGCGGGCCGATGAGCGTCAACGACGACTTGCCTTGGATCGCACAAGTCGAGGCGCTGATCCGCGATGCCGTGGCGCGCGACATCCCGGTGCTGGGACATTGCCTGGGCGGACAATTGATGTCCAAGGCGCTGGGCGGCAAGGTGTCGCGCAATCCGGTCAAGGAAATCGGCTGGGGAGAAGTCTCGGTGGCGAATGATGATGCCGCGCACGCATGGTTCGGCGAGACGAATCATTTCAATGCTTTCCATTGGCACGGCGAGACGTTCACCCTGCCGCAGGGTGCGACGCATCTGCTGTCCAGCGTGCACTGCGACTATCAGGCCTGGGCCATCGGCAAGCATCTCGCGCTGCAATGCCATGTCGAAATGACCTCCGGCATGATCGCATCCTGGTGCGAGGTTGGCGCGGACGAGGTGCTTGCCGCCAGCGCCAGTCCGGCGGTGCAACCGGTGGATGAGATACTGCGGCGAGCCGCGGACGAGTTGCCGCAGTTGCACGAAGCGGCGGCGCGAATTTACGCCAGATGGATAGCGGGACTGCAATGACCCCGTCCGGTGTTATCGTTCATCGCGGGTGATGGAAATGAAACAGGGCGGATAATCCGCCCTGTTTTTTATTTTGGTCTGGAGACCGTCACGCGACCTCATTGAGCAACTGACCCGTTACCTGCCCTTGGGTATTGACGACCGGCTTGGGCGGCTGACTCTGTTGAGTCTGCTCCGCCTGTTGCTCCCGTTGAGCCTGTTCAGTCTGGCGCTGGGCTGCGGCCTTTTCCGTTTGAGCGGCCTGATCGGCTGCCTTTTTTGCATCGGTTGCAACTCGGGTTTCGCTGGGCTGTACCGGCGGTTTTGCGTTGACAGCTGAACTTACTGAATCGATAGCCATGATCAACCTCCTATTGCTGAATTAAAAATCACGCGGTCACATTAATTACTGTGCCGATTGCCTCGCCTTGGGTGTTTACCGTGGGCGGGGTTTGCGCTTGAACCTCTGTCGCCGCTACCTGGGCTTGTACGGTCTGAGTCACTTTATTTACAATCTGAGGCCCGATCTGGCTGGAAGACTCTGTGGCGCGTACGCCGCGATCCGCCTCTATGGCAACGCTTTGAGCCTGATTTGCATCCACCCTTACCGTTCTGGCACTTTCTTGCGCGCGATCCGCCTGATTTTGAGCATCGTTCGCTTTAGCTTGCAGCGTACGTGCATTTTGTGCGGCGCGCTCGGCAAACTGCTTTGCTTGCTGCAATTGAAGCAATTGCCACGCCGCCTGCGTAACTGCTTGAGTTCCAGATGTCGAGGTAACGGCCATGATCTTCTGCTCCTGCCAACTACTTCTTTTTTCATAATATACGCCTTGAACCCATTGGAATACAAGAGTTTTTTGATTTTCGCCGTTTGTTCCGCCGCGGCGACGGCTTTTCGGCGTTGGCCTGGTCGATTGTGTCGGATAGGCCGAATTATCTATGCAATTCGGTCTATTGACTGAGGGTGGGCAGATGGTTACGGTGTGCTGCGGGGGAGGCAGTTCCGCTGGCTTGTTTTTCCCCGCAATTGTTGCTGTCGCCATTAACTCAAGGAGGTTTCCATGAAAAAATTGATTGCGCTGGTTGGTCTGGGGTTCGCTTTCGTCGTTTCGTCTCCGGTCTTTGCCGGGGATCAGCAGGAGAAGATGAAAGGTTGCAACAAGGAGGCGAAGGAGGGCGGAATGAAGGGTGATGAACGCAAGGCCTTCATGAAGAAATGCTTGTCCAAGGAGTATACGTTGAAGGCGAACGGTGCTGCAGCGGCCGCGACGCCGGCTATTCCTGCCGAGCCGGCGGCTTCTGCGTCTACGCAGCAGGACAGGATGAAGGCATGCAATGCCGATGCCAAAGGCAAGGGGTTGAAGGGTGAGGAACGCAAGACTTTCATGAGTTCATGTCTGAAGGGGTGAAATGCTTGAACTTTCCGAAAAGCGCGCCTTTGGGCGCGCTTTTTCATTGAAGGGCTAAAAATCGATGCGGTGTATAATCCGCGCTCTTTTGCGCCCGAGTCGCGCGATATTCAAAAATCAATAACGCATGATCAAAAAATTTCTCAAGCGCGTATTCCGCAAATCGGCCAAGACCAAAACGGTAGGCAATGCGCAGGTAATACCGTTCGAACTGCATGGCGTGCCGCGCGAGGAGATCAGCTTCGGTGCGAAGAAGGTGACAGACGGGTTGCAGGCCGCGGGTTACCAAGCCTTTGTCGTGGGCGGTGCGGTGCGCGACCTGTTGCTGGATCGCATTCCCAAGGATTTCGACGTCGCCACCGATGCGACGCCGGAGGAGGTCAAGCGAGTGTTCCGCCGCTCGCGCATTATCGGGCGGCGCTTCCGGCTGGTGCATGTGATGTTCGGCGAGGAAGTGGTCGAAGTCTCGACCTTTCGCAGCATGATCGAGGCCGAGGATGCCGAGACCGACGAACATGGCCGTTTGCTGCGCGACAACCAGTTCGGCGATCAGGAGCAGGATGCGGCGCGCCGCGACTTTACCGCGAACGCGCTGTTCTACGATCCTTCCACTCAGGAAATATACGACTTTCACCGCGGCTACGAAGATACGCGCAATCATCTGCTGCGCATGATCGGCGATCCGGCGACACGCTATCGCGAAGATCCTGTGCGTATGCTGCGGGCGGTGCGTCTCTCTGCCAAGCTGGGTATCAAGCTGGATGCGGCGACCGCTGCGCCGATCGGCAAACTGAAGGGACTGCTGGATAACGTGCCGGAGGCGCGGTTGCTCGACGAGGTGCTGAAGATGCTGCTGTCCGGTCATTCGGTCGAATGCATACAGCAGTTGCGCAAGATGCATCTGCATCACGGTCTGTTGCCGTTGCTGGACGTGATTCTGGAACAGCCGGTGGGCGAGAAGTTCGTGATGCTGGCGTTGCGCAACACCGACGAGCGGCTAGGTCAGGAAAAGCCGGTTTCTCCCGCATTTCTGTTTGCAGCGTTGCTGTGGCACGAAGTGCTGGCGGCCTGGCAATTGCATCAGAAACAGGGCGAGCGTCCGATCCCGGCGATGCACGCGGCGATGGACGAGGTTCTGGCGAAACAGCGCGCACAGCTTGCGATCCCGCATCGCCACGATGCGGTGATGAAGGAAATCTGGTTATTGCAGATACGCTTCGACCAACGTTCCGGTCAGCGACCGTTCCGTCTGCTGGAACAGCCGCGCTTCCGCGCCGGCTTCGACTTCCTGCTGCTGCGTTGCGCCAGTGGCGAGGTGGACCAGGAGCTGGGGTTGTGGTGGGACGAGTTTCAGGAAGCCAGCGCCGAGCGTCGCGACGAGATGTTGCAGCCGGAAGGTGCGGGCGACAAGAAGCGCCGCCGTCGCAAGCCGCGCAAGAAAATTGCGGCAGCGAGCGAGGCCTGATGCTGCATACCGCCTTCATCGGGCTGGGCAGTAATCTGGAAGATCCAAACAGCCAATTGCAGCGCGCTTTTGCCGACCTCGATGCCTTGCCGGGTACGCGGCTGGTCGCGCGCTCGTCGCTCTATCGCAGCGCGCCGGTGGGCTATCTGGATCAACCGGACTTCGTCAATGCGGTGGCGCAGCTTGAGACCCGCCTGACGCCGCATGACTTGCTGCAATCCCTGCTGAATATCGAGCATAGCCATGGTCGCGAACGCACCTTTCGCAACGCGCCGCGTACGCTGGATCTCGATGTACTGCTTTACGACGATCTGCAGTTGCACGAGCACGGCCTGACCATCCCACATCCTCAGATGCACCTGCGCGCCTTCGTGTTGCAGCCGCTGCTGGAGCTTGCGCCGGATTGCGTGATACCGGGTGTTGGCAGCGCGGAGCAGGCATTGGGTGCTTGCAGCGATCAGATGTTGGAGCGGATGCCGGATGTCGCTGGCTAAGTATCGTTACGTGGTCGTCGAAGGGCCGATCGGTGTGGGCAAGACCAGCCTCGCGCGCCGGCTCGCGCAATACCTGGGGGCCTCGACGCTGCTGGAGAAGCCGGACGAGAATCCTTTCCTCGCAAAGTTCTACCAGGACCCGGTGCGCCATGCGCTGGCGACGCAGCTGTTCTTCCTGTTCCAGCGCGGCGACGAGGTGCGCGAGCTGGCTCAGATGGACTTATTCCAGACCGGAACCGTGTCGGATTACCTGCTAGACAAGGACATGTTGTTCGCGCGGCTGAACCTGAACGAGGAGGAGTTCGCGCTGTATCAGCAGATATACCGCACCTTGCAATTGCAGGCTCCTGCGCCGGATCTGGTGATCTATCTGCAGGCCGAGCCGCAGACGCTGATCGATCGCGTGCGCCGCCGCGCCAATAGCTACGAACAGACGATCTCCGAGTCCTACTTGCAGCGTCTGACGCAAAGCTACAGCGATTTCTTCTATCATTACGACGCGGCCCCGGTGCTGATGGTGAACAGCGAGCATTTGAATTTTGTCGATAGCGACGAAGACTTCGATACGCTGTTGCGGCGCATCGGAGAGATGCGCGGTCCGCGCGAATTTTTTAGCCGGGGCCAGAATTGAAGATTGTTTTTCACGATTGCTCTTTCTCCCGCTTGCGAAGGGGGAGAGCGGAGCGAGGGGGATTTGGATGGGGGCTCTGATGCGAACCACGTTGACTGCACTGCAAGCGATGCGCGGCAAGGGCGAGAAGATCGCCGTGCTGACCTGTTACGACTCCAGCTTTGCCGCGTTGCTCGAAGCGCAGGGGGTGGATGTGCTGCTGGTCGGCGATTCGCTCGGCATGGTGCTGCAGGGACATGAAACCACGCTGCCGGTCACGCAGCGCGACATGATCTATCACACCGAATGCGTGGCTCGCGGTGCGAAGCAGGCGTTCATCGTCAGCGACATGCCGTTTGGCACGTCGCAGGTCAGCCCACAGGAAACCTTTGCTCATGCCGCGCAACTGATGGCGGCGGGCGCGCAGATGGTCAAACTGGAAGGCGGTGCGGCGATGGTCGAGACGGTGCGCTTTCTGACCGAACGTGGCATCCCGGTATGCGCTCATATCGGACTGACCCCGCAATCGGTGCACCAGTTGGGCGGCTATCGCGTGCAGGGCCGCGAGTCCGCCGCCGCGCAGCAGTTGCTGCAGGACGCGGCGGCGCTCGAACGGGCCGGTGCGGGCATGGTGGTGCTGGAGGCGGTGCCCGCCGTACTGGCGGCCGAGGTCACCGCGCAGCTTTCGATTCCGACGATAGGCATAGGCGCGGGCGCGGCCTGCTCCGGGCAGGTGCTGGTGCTGCACGACATGCTGGATATTTTTCCCGGCAAGAAGGCGCGCTTCGTGAAGAACTATATGTTGGGCGCGACCTCGATTGCCGATGCGGTTTCCCGTTATGTCGCCGAAGTGAAGGCGGGAACGTTCCCGGCGCAGGAGCACAGTTTCTGATGCAGCTCGTATCCACCATCGCCGAACTCCGCACCCGTCTGACGGGCGAGAAGTCCGTCGCCTTCGTGCCGACGATGGGCAACCTGCACGAGGGCCATCTCGATCTGGTGCGCATCGCGCGCGAACAGGGGAGCTGCGTCGTTGTGAGCATCTTCGTCAATCCGCTGCAATTCGGGCCGAACGAGGATTTCGACAAGTATCCGCGTACGCTGGAGGTGGATTGCGCGAAATTGGAGGGGCTGGTCGATGTGGTGTTCGCGCCTGCGGTCGACGACATGTATCCCGTGCAGCAGACGGTGTTCGTCGAGCCGCCGCCGATTGCGAACGAGCTATGCGGTGCGGCCCGCCCCGGCCATTTTCGCGGCATGGCGACCGTGGTGCTGAAGCTGCTGAACATCGTGCAGCCGCAGGTCGCGGTGTTCGGCAAGAAGGACTATCAGCAACTGCACATCATCCGTCGCATGGTCGCAGAGCTGAACCTGCCGGTGCGCATCGTCGGCGGGGAAACGGTGCGCGCGCCGGACGGCCTTGCGCTGAGTTCGCGCAACCAGTATCTGAGCGAATCCGAGCGCGCCGAGGCGGTGTTTCTGTCGCGGACGCTGCAAGGGATGCGCGACGCCATTCTGCGGGGCGAGCGGGATATTGAACGTTTTCAGCGAGATGCGGTCACAGTCCTTGCGGCGAGAGGGTGGGCAGTGGACTATGTTGCGGTGCGCAACCAGTCGGATTTGCTGCCGGCCAGCCTTGCGCAGCGCGATTGGGTGATACTGGCTGCGGCCAAACTGGGTAATACCCGGTTATTGGACAACGTCGAGGTCGCTTTAGCCGGATGATGCCGGGGGTAGCGCGAGTGCGATATAATCCGCGCTCGTCGAAATTGGAGAGATTTAATGCAAAGAATCATGCTTAAGGCCAAGTTGCACCGGGTGCGCGTCACGCAATCCGAGTTGCATTACGAGGGCTCCTGCGCGATCGACGACGATTTGCTGGATGCTGCGGATATCAAGGAATACCAGCAGATCGACATCTATAACGTCACCAACGGCGAACGTTTTACGACCTATGCGATCCGCGCACAACGCGGCTCCGGCACCATTTCGGTGAACGGCGCGGCGGCGCACAAAGCCAATCCGGGCGACATCCTGATCATCGCGACTTATGCGATGTATTCCGAACTGGAACTGCAGAAGTTCCACCCCCAGCTCGTCTATGTCGACGAGTACAACCGTATCGTTGCGCAACGCGACCGGATACCGGTGCAGGCTGCCTAGGGCGGCATGAAGGGGTATCCCATCAGGTATTTCCGCCGGCCTCTCATCGAGGCCGTTTTCTCGTGCAGGGTGCCCGCATGACCGAGCACAAAAAATTCCCCGCTTGGTCCCTCCTGCAGCAGACTGATGTGTCGTTGCGTGAGCCGGACAGTCTGATCGCACGAGGCCTTTCGGCCTTGCAGGAGCGCAAGCGTAGCGACCTGGTGCTGCATAGTCAGGACGGACGCTACCGGCAGGCGCGCAGCCTGTTCGATCGGCAGGTGTGCAACATTCGCAAGAAGGGATGGACCGAGGAAGAGCGGGAGGCGCTGTACTCCGCATTCAAGTCACTCGGCAGGATGGCCGCCGAGAAGTACGGCAAGGCCTATTTCCCGTTGGCCTGGTTCTACAACTCGGGGTGGCGCATCGTTCCCGGTGGGGCGGATGCGCCGGACGATACCGACAGTTTCTCTCTCCTGAATGATCTCGGGCAGACCGAGCATTACGAGCAACTCGCGTTCGAGTGGTGCGTTCGCAACCGACATGTCGAGGACCCTGAGCTGTGGTTCGATCTGGCGGCTTGTTATCTGCGCGGCATCGCGGTCGAACCGGATGTCGAGCAATCCATGCACTGGCTAAAGAAATCCGCCGAATATGGTCATGAGTTGGCTCAAAACCAGCTGGGCCGGATGTACGAGACCGGGCGCGGCAGCGAGCGGGACGATGCTCAAGCGGCGTATTGGTATGGCCGGGCGGCCGAGCAGGGCAATGCCTGGGCGCTGGCCGAACTGGGGGCGATGCACATGAAGGGCCGGGGTGTCGAGCAGGATTACGAACAGGCCGTGAACCGCTTTCGCAAGGCTGCCGAACGGGGCAACGTTGCCGCGCAGTGTTTTCTCGCATGGCTGCATCGGGATGGTCGCGGCGTAGCGCAGAGCTATGAGAAATCCGCGTTCTGGTTCCGCAAGGCCGCCGAGCAGGGCGACGAACTGGCGCAGTATTTTCTTGGGGGGCTGTGCGAGGAGTACCCGGAACTCGGGCTGGGAGAAGAGCAGGCGGTGTTCTGGTATCGCAAGGCGGCCGAGCAGGGGCACGCCGGCAGTCAGAAGCAACTGGGGAAAATGTATCGCGATGGTCGCGGCGTGGCTCGGGACGATGCGCAGGCGGTGTACTGGTTCAGGAAGTCGGCGCTGCAGGGCAACGACTGGGGGCAATATTATCTGGGCATGATGTATCGCGAGGGGCGAGGCGTCGGACGCGACGATGCCTTGGCGCTCTACTGGCTGCACAAGGCCGCAGAGCAGGGCTTGGAGCTGGCGCGGGAGCAGGTGGAGTTGCGTATGCAGGATCGAGCGGAAGAGCAGGCTGCGCCGGATGTGCTGCAGGCCGAGTTGTTTGCGTCTCCTCCGGTCAGGATCAGGCGCTTCCCTCCGTTTCTGCGCATGCGCGCAAAGTCGAGAAAGCAGGCCGTGGGCGAGGCGAGGCAACGGCGAGTCAGCGCCGGCAGACGTGGCGCACAACTCAGGCGCAGCACGCGGGAAAAGGCAGAGTCCGTTCGTGCGGGCAGAAGAGGAAATCGATGAGGGCGCGCGATGCTACCTGAAGAGCGCGAGCTTGCTCGTCTTGAGCGCGAGCAAGTCGAACTGGAAGAGCAGGTGATCCAGGCCGAACTGGCACTGGAAACCTGCAAGACCGAGACGGCGCAATTCCAGCATCGCTACTATCTGACGGTGGGGTGCTTGTATGCCCAGCTCGACGATCTGGATGCGCAGATCGCCATGTTGCAGGCGCAACAAAATACGGGCGATTCGACGGTGCAGGAATATGCGCGGTCCGCCGAGCAGCGTGCCAAGAGATCGGCGGCGGAAGCTGGATTGATCGAATCGCAGCCCGTACCGCCGCAGGCGTTGACCGCGGATATCAAACAGGCTTACCGGCGTGCCGCCAGGCTGATGCACCCGGATCGCGCCACCTCCGATGCCGAACGGCAGCGCCGCACCGAGCTGATGGTGCAGGTGAATCGCGCTTACGAGAGCGGCGATCAGCGCACCATCGAGAGGTTGATTGAGGAGTACGGTCACGATCCGGAGGCGATTGCCGGCGATGACATCGGTTCGCGCATCGTCAAGGTGATCCGTCGCGTTGCACAATTGCGCCGTCGTTTGGACGAGGCTCGACATGAATTGGAAACGTTGCAGCAGAGTGAGCTGTTCCAGCTCCGGCAGGGCATCGAGGATGGGGAGGCGTCGGGTGATGATCCATTAACCGACCTGGCGCAACAGTTGGTTCGTGAGTTGGCGGAGCGCAGGGCGCGTCTGGAAGTGCTGAATCATCTATGAATGTTTCTGCTGCGCATGTCATACGGTTCGTCGGCATGCGTCGTGCGGCGAATTTTCACTCCGGGTTTCATTGACCTCGCGGACGTTCGCGGGTAGGATTGCGCGCTTTAATGCCTAGCGGATTGACTACGATGCGTCGAAAACTGGTCGTTGGAAACTGGAAAATGTACGGCAGCCTGGCGAGCAACAAGGCGTTGCTGGAAGGAGTGCTGGCGGGAGTCAAGGATATGGACAAGGCCGATTACGGTGTTTGCGTTCCCTATCCTTATTTGGCTCAAGCGCAAGCCATGCTGCAGGGCAGCAACGTTGCATGGGGGGCGCAGAACCTGAGCCAGCACGAGCAGGGTGCGTTCACCGGGGCCGTTGCGCCGGGCATGCTGACCGATTTTGGTTGCCGTTATGTGATCATCGGGCACTCCGAGCGACGCGCCTTGTTTCATGAAAGCAACGATATTGCGGCAGCTAAGTTCGACACCGCGATCAAGTTTGGTTTGACCCCGATTTTCTGTGTCGGGGAGACGCTGGCGGAACGCGAAAGCGGCGTGACAGAGCAAGTGATCGCACGGCAACTGGAAGTGATTTTGAATCACGTCGGTGTTGCAGCTGTCGCGAAGGCGGTGATTGCGTATGAGCCTGTATGGGCGATCGGGACTGGGAAAACGGCGACCCCCGAGCAGGCGCAAGCGGTTCATGTTTTTATTCGTCAACGGGTTGCGCAATTGGACGGACAGACGGCGCAAGGCTTGTGTATACTTTACGGTGGCAGCGTCAAAGCAAACAATGCGGATCAATTGTTCGCGATGCCCGATATCGATGGTGGTTTGATCGGCGGTGCGTCCCTGGTGGCGGATGATTTTGTGGCGATTTGTCGTGCTGCACATGCGGCGGCGAAGTAGTTACAGATAACAGTATTTGGAGTGAAGTGTGGAAACATTGGTTTGGGTAGTGCATGTGGTGACGGCGGTAGTGCTGGTCGGTCTGGTGTTGATCCAGCACGGCAAGGGCGCCGACATGGGGGCGGCATTCGGTACGGGTTCGGCGGGTAGTCTGTTCGGTTCCAGCGGTTCCGCGAATTTTCTGAGTCGTAGTACTGCGGTCGCTGCGACGGTGTTCTTCATCACCAGTTTATCTCTGACTTATATTTATTCCCATCCTGCGCAGCAGCAGGGGGTGATGGATCGTGTAGACCCGGCTGCGGTTCAGTTGGCTCCGGCGGCGCCTGCGGCCAATCCGGCCGACGGTTCGAAGTCTGGAGAAATTCCGAAATAATTTTGCAGTGGCATGGCGGTTGTGGTGGAATTGGTAGACACGCAAGCTTGAGGTGCTTGTGCCCGAAAGGGCGTGGGAGTTCGAGTCTCCCCATCCGCACCAAATAATAAGCAGGCACGTAAACGTGTCGGCAATATAAAACGATTAAAAATATGTTCCGGGCAATCCGAGAACGCGACTAGCAGAGAGGGGGAAGCTCAATGTTGGAAAATTATTTTCCGGTGCTGTTGTTCGTCTGCATCGGTATCGTGATGGGTGTCGTGCCTATCCTGTTAGGGCGATTTGTTGCGCCCCATCGTCCCGATAGTGCAAAAAATTCTCCTTACGAATGCGGGTTCGAGGCGTTCGAAGATGCGCGCATGAAGTTCGATGTGCGCTTCTATCTGGTGGCTATCCTGTTTATTCTGTTCGATCTCGAAATCGCCTTTCTTTTCCCTTGGGCTATCGTACTCAAGGAGCTCGGCACTTTCGGTTTCTTCTCTATGATGATCTTTTTGGCCATCCTGGTGGTTGGCTTTGTCTATGAATGGATGAAGGGGGCTTTGGAATGGGAATAGAAGGCGTTCTGGAGAAGGGCGTCGTCACGACGTCGCTTGATACCGTCATCAATTATGCACGCACCGGTTCTTTGTGGCCGATGACTTTCGGTCTGGCATGCTGCGCCGTGGAGATGATGCATGCGGCGTTGTCCCGCTATGACCTGGATCGTTTTGGAGCTGGCGCTTTTCGTCCCAGCCCACGTCAATCAGATGTGATGATCGTCGCGGGGACGCTGTGCAACAAGATGGCGCCGGCCTTGCGCAAGGTATACGACCAGATGGCCGAGCCGCGTTGGGTGATCTCTATGGGCTCCTGTGCCAACGGCGGCGGCTACTATCACTATTCCTATTCCGTAGTGCGCGGTTGCGACCGCATCGTTCCGGTCGACGTCTACGTGCCGGGATGTCCCCCGACGGCTGAAGCGCTGCTCTATGGCGTCATTCAGCTGCAGAACAAGATCAAACGAACCAATACGATTGCACGATAGGCTGCCATGACTACTGATTTGAAAGTGCTCGCCTCGAAGTTGAGCGAGGTGTTTTCTGGCAAGGTGGTGGCACTGGAAGAGCGCCTTGATGAATTGACTTTGGTGGTGAAAGCGACCGATTTGGTCGAGGTATTCACCCGGCTGCGCGACGATGCCGGCCTGCGTTTCGAGCAGCTGGTCGATCTATGCGGAGTGGACTACTCGGCCTACGGAAGCGATATCTCCGAAGAAGGTAAGTACCTGCAGGACGAGGAGGTTGCAGTTGCTTATCCGAGGCGTTTTGCGGTGGTGTACCACTTGCTTTCCGTCGCACATAATGCGCGACTTCGCGTGCGCATCTTCGCTGAAGACGACGGTTTTCCGGTGCTGGATTCGGTGACGGAAATCTGGTCTTGCGCCAACTGGTACGAGCGCGAAGCGTTCGACCTGTACGGCATCGTATTCATTGGACACCCGGATTTGCGTCGCCTCCTGACCGACTACGGTTTTGTCGGCAATCCGTTCCGCAAGGATTTTCCCTTGTCCGGTCATGTCGAAATGCGCTACGACCCGGTGCAGCAGCGCGTGGTCTACCAGCCGGTGACGGTCGAGCCGCGCGAGGTGACGCCGCGTATCGTGCGCGAAGAAACCTTCGGTTCTAACTGAGGAAGCACCAAATGGCTGAGATAAAAAACTACACCATGAATTTTGGTCCGCAGCACCCGGCCGCGCACGGTGTGCTGCGTCTGGTGCTGGAGCTGGATGGCGAGGTGGTCGAGCGCGCCGATCCGCATATCGGCCTGCTGCATCGCGCGACCGAAAAGCTGGCCGAGCACAAGACCTTCCTGCAGACGTTGCCCTATATGGACCGTCTCGACTATGTGTCGATGATGTGCAACGAGCATGCCTACGTGATGGCGGTCGAGAAGCTGGCGGGCATCGAGGTGCCGATCCGCGCGCAGTACATCCGCGTGATGTACGACGAGATCACCCGCGTGCTGAACCACTTGCTGTGGCTGGGCGCGGTAGGTATCGACCTCGGCGCGATGACGATGTTCTTCTACACCTTCCGCGATCGCGAGGATCTGGTGGATTGCTACGAGGCGGTGTCCGGCGCGCGCATGCACGCCGCCTATTACCGCCCGGGCGGCGTCTATCGCGACCTGCCGGATTCCATGCCGCAGTATCAGGCGTCGAAAATACACAATGCCGCGGCGGTCAAGCAGATGAATGAGAGCCGTCAGGGAGGGCTGCTGGACTTCCTTGAAGATTTTACCAATCGTTTTCCGAAGCACATCGACGAGTTCGAGACACTGCTGACCGACAATCGCATCTGGAAACAGCGCACTGTCGGCATCGGTGTGGTGTCGCCGGAGCGCGCAATGGCGCTGGGCTTCACCGGCCCGATGCTGCGCGGTTCCGGCATCGAATGGGATCTGCGCAAGAAGCAGCCGTACGAGGTTTACGACCGTATCGATTTCGATATTCCTGTCGGCGTCGAGGGCGATTGTTACGATCGATATCTGGTTCGTATCGAGGAGATGCGTCAGTCCAACCGCATCATCAAGCAATGCATAGCCTGGCTGCGCGCCAATCCCGGTCCGGTGATGGCGACCAGCAACAAGTTCGTGCCGCCGAAGCGCGAGGCGATGAAGCAGAACATGGAAGAGTTGATCCATCACTTCAAGCTGTTTACCGAGGGCATGCATGTTCCTGCCGGCGAAGTGTATTCCGCGGTCGAGCATCCCAAGGGCGAGTTCGGTATCTATCTGGTGTCGGACGGCGCGAACAAACCCTATCGCATGAAGATCCGTGCGCCCGGCTTTGCGCATCTGTCCAGTCTGGACGAGATGTCGCGCGGGCACATGATCGCCGACGTGGTTGCGCTGATCGGCACGCAGGACATCGTTTTTGGAGAGGTAGACCGCTGATGTTATCCGAACAAATACAAGCGCAGGTCGACCGCGAGCTGAAGAAGTATCCGGCTGACCAGAAACAGTCCGCGGTGATGGCCGCATTGCGTTTCGTGCAAGACGAAAAAGGCTGGATATCCAACGACGACATGGCCGATGTCGCGGATTATCTCGGCATGCCCAGGATGGCGGTGTGCGAGGTCGCGACGTTCTACCACATGTACAACCTCAAGCCGATGGGCAAGCACATGATCACCGTGTGCACCAACCTGTCCTGCACGCTGTGCGGCGCGCTGGACACCGTGGCCTACATCGAATCCAAGCTCGGCATCAAGATGGGCGAAGTCACCGCTGACGGCAAATACGGCCTGCGCGAGGGCGAGTGCATGGGGGCCTGCAAGGATGCGCCGGTGCTGACGCTGAACAACAAGAAGATCTGCGCCCGTATGAGCAAGGAAAAAATCGATAAAGTTTTTGCGGAGCTCGACAAATCATGAGAGGCCCGGTGATTCTAACCACGATGGAGTTCGACCAGCCATGGACGCTGGAGAACTATCTCAAGGTCGGCGGCTATCAGGCCTTGCGCAAGGTACTGACCGAGAAGATGTCGCCGGATGCGATCATCTCCGAGGTCAAACTGTCGGCGCTGCGCGGACGCGGCGGCGCGGGCTTCCCGACCGGGCTGAAGTGGAGCTTCATGCCGAAGAATTACGACGGCGACAAGTACATCGTCTGCAATACCGACGAGGGCGAGCCGGGCACCTGCAAGGACTGGGACATCTTGCTGTACAACCCGCATCTGCTGATCGAAGGTATGGCGATCGCCGCCTACACGATGGGCGTGAAGACGGGCTACAACTATGTGCACGGCGAGATTTTCGAGGCCTATGAGCGCATGGAAGAGGCCTGCGAAATCGCCCGCGCGGCCGGCTTCCTCGGCGACGACATCCTGGGTTCCGGCTTCAGTTTCGATCTGCATAATCACTTGGGCTACGGCGCCTATGTCTGCGGCGAAGAGACCGCTTTGCTGGAATCGATCGAAGGCAAGAAAGGGCAGCCGCGCTACAAGCCGCCGTTCCCGGCCAGTTTCGGTCTGTATGGCAAGCCGACCACGATCAACAACACCGAGACCTTCGCCAGTATTCCGTACATCATCAATAACGGCGGCCAGAAGTTTCTCGACCTGGGCAAGCCGAACAACGGCGGCACCA